>JAESGM010000182.1_pt1 | contig 127688 bp, 135 predicted proteins | sample 9269721 | NCBI WGS metagenome assembly JAESGM01 (sample SAMN15720920, study PRJNA650825) | algae metagenome | isolation source: Komarekiella atlantica HA4396-MV6 and co-occurring heterotrophs from... | place: USA: Theobald House, Kauai, HI | collected 2009-07-29 | reverse complement strand
CCGAAATTCGGCGACTACGCGATCTACGAGCACTGCCTGCCCTTCAACGTCGCCCGCGCCTATGACGAGGCGCTCGGCATCGACACGCCGCGCATCTGGACGGCGGAGCGGGACAAGGCGATGTGGGGAGAGTTGCAGGGGTGAAGAACCTGCAATGGTCTTTGCAATAACTCGACCAACTAGGATGAGCAGGTGCCAGCCAATGTTGGCGGGACCATTGACCGTTTGCAAAGACCGGCTCGCAGCAATCGACGCCCCGGCCTTTACCTCTGAACGAGCAGGAAGGGAGGCGTTTAGTCAGCTTGGCGCAATTCTCCTCCGAAAGCAGACTTTTCGTTGCCGGCCCCCTTGGCGACGGAAATCGATTTGCGCTCGCTGCCGGCCGCGGCGTTTCATTAGGGGGCGCGGACGATGCGCAATCAGCGCCACCTCCTACCCGAATAGGCAGTGATCAAGGGAACCCAGAACTTCCCGGACGAGTCCAGAACTTCCGAGCCGGGCTGCAGCCAATGATGTTCCGATTGAGCGCCTGTGAGCAGCCCGGTCGGCAAATTCCTTGTCGCTGACGTCCCGGGCATACTGACGGGCAGTTTCAGCGAAGCTGAGCACGGGGCGGATTGTCGGTTGAGGTTGTTGCGTGGCCCGGGCGCGATGCCGATCGAAGTCCCGGTTAATTTCCGAGACTTCATCATGGAGCTTCCGCCTCGCAGCTTTGGGGTCTTTGGTGCGCAGCGACTTGGTGATGAATCGCTTGTCGACGCTGGCTACGATGGAGGAGGGAACGCGCACATGCACGTAAGAGGTACCATTCCGCACCATAAGGCTGCTTGGCATTTCCATCTCGTCCAGTCTGTATGACAGTCGAGAGAAAGAAAACCTTTGAAACCAACGCTCTGAGGAAAATCAACTGCTTGGAAGTTGATGGTGCCCAGGGACGGAGTCGAACCGCCGACACTGCGATTTTCAGTCGCATGCTCTACCAACTGAGCTACCTGGGCAACTTGCTCCGGTCGGCCTCAAAAGGCCGGGGCGGTGTTGGTTTCCGCCGGAAGCGCGTGGGTTATAACACGAGAAATCGCGCTGTCCAGCGGATGACGTTGGGAAAGTCGGCGAAAAATTTGCGCCGTTTTCAGCTCCGTTCGTCCTCGCTCCCGTCATCCTCGTCCTCGGTGGCGGGAATGACGTAGGAGCCGGTCAGCCAGCGGTTCAGGTCGACATTCTTGCAGCGCTCCGAGCAGAACGGAAAGCTCGCGCGCTGCGAGGGCTTGCCGCATTCGGGGCAGGCACGCTTGGGGCGCAGCGGCGTCACATTGTCGGCGTCCAGAGCCATCAGACGGCGGCCCCGGTCGGTGCTTTCGCCTCCACCTTGAAGCCGTCGCCCGAAAGAAGGCTCACCGTCTCGTAGAGCGGCAGGCCGACGACGTTGGTGTAGGAGCCGACGAGCTTGACGACGAACGCGCCCGCGAGTCCCTGGATCGCGTAGCCGCCCGCCTTGCCGCGCCACTCGCCCGAAGCGAGATAGGCATCGATCTCCTCGCGCGACAGGCGCTTGAAGCGGACCCGCGTCTCGACCAGCCGCAGGCGCGATTTGCCGGCCGGCGTAATGACCGATACGCCGGAATAGACACGGTGCGCGCGCCCGGACAGGAGCCTCAGGCAATCCTGCGCGTCTTCCAGCGTTTCGGCCTTGGGCAGGATGCGCCGTCCGACGGCCACCACCGTGTCGGCGGCCAGCACGAAGGCCGGCTCCTCGCCGAGGCGCTTCAGGCCTTCGGCGGCCTTGTCGGCCTTGCCCTGCGCCAGCCGCTTGGCGAGCGAGCGCGGATGCTCGGCCCGGTTCGGCGTCTCGTCGATGTCGGTCGCGAAAATGCGGTCGGGCTCGATGCCTGCCTGCTGGAGAAGCTCGATCCGCCGCGGCGAACCGGATGCCAGGACAAGCTTCTGGGGAATGCTCATCGAAATCCTGCGCCGCCGGGTGCGGGCTTACTTGAAGCGATAGGTGATGCGGCCCTTGGTCAGGTCATAGGGCGTCATCTCGACCTGGACCTTGTCGCCGGTCAAGACGCGGATGCGGTTCTTGCGCATGCGGCCGGCCGTATGGGCGATGATCTCGTGATCGTTTTCAAGCTTGACCCGGAACATCGCATTCGGCAACAATTCGACGACGACGCCCGGGAACTCGAGGACTTCTTCCTTCGGCATTCGGAACCTTTGGTTTGTGCTGGTTTCGGCCATATGGGCCGCGATTGGCGCGGAACCTATCCGAAGTTGGCGATTTTGGGAACACGCATAATGCGTGGGCCTACTACGCTTTTCCAAACCGCTTTTGAATCTGCATCTTGAGCCGGTCGCGCACGTCGCGATAGGCGCCCATGATCTGCTCGCGCGTGCCCGTCGCGGTCGACGGATCGGCCGTCGGCCAGTATTCGACGTCGATCGCCATCGAGCGCGTCAGTTCGAGCGCTGCATGGTGCGCCTCGGGCGCCAAAGTCACGATCAGGTCGAAATAGCTGTCCTCGAGGTCGTCGAGAAGCTGTGGCCCGCGCGCCGCGCCGTTGAGGCCAACCTCCTTCAGGACCGCGTCGACGAACGGGTCGCGCTCGCCCGGCCGCACCCCGGCGGAGGCGACGAAGACGCCCTTCGGCAAATCGTTGCGCGCCAGCGCCTCGGCCATGGGCGAGCGGATCGCGTTCATGCCGCACAGGAACAGGATCGATTTCGGCGCTGGATTTCCGCCCGGCATCTGGGGTCAGCCCCGCCAGTGCAGCACGCAGACCAGCGTGAAGAGCCGCCGCGCCGTGTCGAAATCGACCTCGATCTTGCCCGACAGCCGGTCCATCAGCGTCTGCGAGCCCTCATTGTGAAGCCCGCGCCGGCCCATGTCGATCGCCTCGATCTGGCTCGGCGTCGAGGTGCGGATGGCCTCGTAATAGCTCTCGCAGATCAGGAAATAGTCCTTCACGATCCGCCGGAACGGCGTCAGCGACAGGATATGCGTGACGACGGCCGCATCGTCCTCGCGCGCAATGGAAAAGACGAGCCGGGAATCGGCCAGCGAGAGCTTGAGCTTGTAGGGTCCCCCGGCATCGTCGCTGACCGGGTGGAAGCTGTTGTCCTCGATCAGGTCGAAGATCGCGACGGCGCGTTCGTGCTCGACATCGGGCGTCGACCGGCCGATCGATTCGTCGAGCTCGACGTCGATCAGGCGGTTGCGTGTCGTGTCGCCGCCGTCCATCGCGCTCACATGTTCAGCCGGATGGAGACGGCGCGACCGTGCCCGGCAAGCCCTTCGGCCTCGGCCAGCGCGATCGCCGCCGGCCCGAGCGCGCGAAGCTGGTCCGGGCCGCATTTCAGGATCGACGTCCGCTTGACGAACTCCATCACCGAAAGCCCGGACGAAAACCGCGCCGAGCGTGCCGTCGGCAGAACGTGGTTCGACCCGCCGACATAGTCGCCGATCGTCTCGGGCGTGTGCCGGCCAAGGAAGATCGCGCCCGCATTGCGGATGCGCGCCATCAGCGCCTCGGGGTCGGCGACCGCAAGTTCAAGGTGTTCCGCCGCGACCCGGTCGATCAGCGGCAGCGCCGCGTCGAAATCCGAAACATGGATGATCGCGCCGAAATCGCGCCAGCTCGCGGCTGCGATCTCGCCGCGAGGCAACGCCGCGATCTGCCGTTCGACTTCGGCCGCCACGCGTTCGCCGAACGCCGCATCGTCGGTAATCAGGATCGACTGCGCCGCGACGTCGTGCTCGGCCTGCGCGATCAAATCGGCCGCGACCCAGGCCGGGTCGTTGTCGGCGTCGGCGACGACGAGAATTTCGGACGGACCCGCGATCATGTCGATGCCGACCGTGCCGAACACCTGCCGCTTGGCCGCCGCCACATAGGCATTGCCCGGCCCAACGATCTTGGAAACCGGGCGGATCGTCTCCGTCCCATGGGCGAGCGCGGCGATCGCCTGCGCTCCGCCGATCCGGTAGATTTCACTGACGCCGGCAATGTGCGCCGCCGCCAGCACCAGCGGGTTCACCACGCCATCCGGCGTCGGCACCACCATCACGATGCGTTCGACGCCCGCCACGCGCGCCGGCACGGCGTTCATCAGCACCGAACTCGGATAGCTCGCTGTCCCGCCCGGAACGTAAAGGCCGACGGCCTCGATCGCCGTCCAGCGCGAGCCGAGCTCGACGCCGATCGCGTCGACATAGCGGTCGTCCTTCGGCATCTGCCGCTCATGATGCGAGGTGATGCGCTCATGCGCGAGCGTCAGCGCGTCGAGCGTCTTCGCGTCGACCGCACCGAAAGCCGCCTCGATCTCTTCGGCCGCGAACGCAACGCCCGTATCGGAGAAGTCGAGCCGGTCGAAACGCATGCTGTAGTCGAGCAGCGCCTCGTCGCCGCGCGCGCGCACATCCGCGATGATCGCGCGCACCGTGTCGTCCACGTCCTGCGCGGCCTCGCGCTTGGAGCCGAGAAACGCCGAGAACCCGGCCTCGAAATCGGCGTCGGTCATGTCGAGGCGAATGGCCATGTCGCTGCTGTCGTCCTTAGGTCGTGTGCTGCGGGCGGCTGCCGGTTTCCCATGCCGCGCCGAGGTCGGCAAGCCGTGCCTCGATGTATTCCACCTCGAGCCGCATCGCCGCATCGCCGGCAAAGACCAGCTCGATCGTGCCCGCCGGCAGCTCTCCGGTCGTAAAGCGGATCGCGAGGAGTTCGTGAACGTCCTCCGACCGCGTCCGGTCGACCCCCGAAAGCCTGACCGAAAGCACGCGCTCGAAATGCAGCGCCGTGCGCCGGCGCTCGTAGTCGCGGCGAAAGAACCCGGTCTTCTTTTCCCACACGAAGCGGTTCATCGCGACGACGAGCCGCTTCTCGGCCGGGAAATAGGCGATGTCCTTCGTCTTCAGGACGGCATCCTGGCAATGAGCGGAAATGACCTTCAGGTCGTCTTCGTCAAGTGCGACGAGTTTCAGTTCGCTCATTCCTCGGGCCCCGATCCTTGCGCTGCGGCGACCGGCGATGCGCCGGCCGCACCCGACCATATAGTTTAGTTGCAGCGCAACGAAAACCCGATCAGGAGGAGAGCCGCTCGATCGCCGCGCCGCATTCGGAAAGCTTGGTCTCCAGCCGCTCGAAGCCGCGGTCGAGATGGTAGACGCGGTTGACGATCGTCTCCCCTTCCGCCGCCAGCCCCGCGATCACCAGCGACACGGAGGCGCGCAAATCCGTCGCCATCACGGGCGCGCCGCGCAGCCGGTCGACGCCGTCGATGATCGCCGACTGGCCGGAGAGCGAGATCTTCGCGCCCAGCCGCGCCAGTTCCTGCACGTGCATGAACCGGTTCTCGAAGATCGTCTCGGTGATCTTCGAGCGCCCGTCCGCCTTGGTCATCAGCCCCATGAACTGCGCCTGCAGATCGGTCGGAAAGCCGGGGAAGGGCTCCGTCGTGATGTCGACCGGCCCGATGCCGGAGCCGTTGCGCACGACGCGCAGGCCCGAATTCGTCTGCGTGATCTCCGCGCCCGTCTGGGAAAGCGTGTCGAGCGCGTTCTGCAACAGGTCCGCCCGCGCACCTTCCAGCACCACGTCGCCGCCCGTCATGGCCACGGCCATCGCATAGGTGCCGGTCTCGATCCGGTCCGGGATGACCTCGACGCGTGCGCCGTGGAGGCGCGAAACGCCGTCGATCACGATGGTCGCCGTCCCCGCACCCGAAACCTTGGCGCCCATGGCGTTGAGGCATTCGGCGAGGTTGACGACTTCCGGCTCCTGCGCCGCGTTTTCGAGGATCGTCTGCCCCTTGGCGAGCGTCGCCGCCATCATCAAAACGTGTGTCGCGCCGACCGAGACCTTCGGGAACACGTAGCGCGCGCCGATCAGGCCCTTCTTCGCCTTGGCGATGATGTAGCCCTGCTCGATCTCGATCTCGGCCGAAAGCGCCCGCAGCCCGTCGATGAAGAGGTCGACCGGACGCGTGCCGATCGCGCAGCCGCCCGGCAGCGACACGCGGCATTCGCCCATGCGCGCCAGAAGCGGACCGATCACCCAGAAGCTCGCCCGCATCTTGGAGACGAGTTCATAGGGCGCGGTCGTGTCGACGATTTCCTTGGCGGTGAAGTTGATCGTCCGCGAATAGCCTTCCTGCTGCGAAAGCCGACGGCCATTCACCGAATAATCGACGCCGTGATTGCCGAGAATCCGGATCAATTGCTCGACGTCGGCGAGGTGCGGCACGTTGTGCAGCATCAAGGTCTCGTCGGTGAGGAGCGAGGCGATCATCAGGGGCAGGGCGGCGTTCTTCGCGCCCGAAATCGGAATGGTGCCGCGCAGTTCGTTGCCGCCAAGGATGCGGATGCGATCCATCTGTTCTTCTCTTTCCCGGTCCCAGGGAGGACTCGGCTGTTCGCAGGGGTAAAGGCGGGGCTGTAGCCCATAGGCGGGGCAGGTTCAAGGAACGGGCCGGGACGAGGTCACGAATCCCCGTCGCCGTCATCCTCCTGCAACAGCCCGTCCGGCCGCTCGTCGGCCTCGCCCGCGCGCCGCGCACGCGACTGCGCCTTGCGCTTTTGCAGGTTGGCGCGCAGCCGCTCGGCAAGCCGCTTGTTGCGCGCTTCCTCCTGCCGCTCGGCTTCGCTGGTCTTCGGGGGCGGACGTGTCTGGCTGGTCATGGCCGATATCTAGCGTCTGTCTCGCGCCGACGGAACAGCTTTCGCAAGGTCGTCCGAAAAGCTGGTTTCCCCGCTTGCGCTCTCCCCCCTCCTATGGCAGAAGACCGCCGCATCCGGAAGCTGCGGTAGCTCAGTGGTAGAGCACTCCCTTGGTAAGGGAGAGGTCGAGAGTTCAATCCTCTCTCGCAGCACCAGTCCCCATCACCCAAGCAGCGACCTCCCCGTCATCGCCTCCGGCTGCGCGACGCCCATCAGTTGCAGCAGCGTCGGCGCCACATCCGCCAGCACGCCATCCGCCACCGTCCCCTCCCACGGCCCGACGATCACCGGCACCGGGTTGGTCGTGTGCGCGGTATGCGGTTCGCCGGTCACGCGGTCGATCATTTCCTCGCAATTGCCGTGGTCGGCGATGACCATCAGCTTGCCGCCGCGCCGCTCCACCGCCGCCGCGATGCGCCCGAGTGCGGCGTCGACGGTCTCGACCGCGCGGATCGCCGCGTCGAGGTCGCCGGTGTGGCCGACCATGTCGGGATTGGCGAAATTGACGACGACGAATTCGTAGTTCCCGCCGTCGATCGCCTCCAGCACCCGCTCGGTCAGTTCCGGCGCCGACATTTCCGGCTTCAGATCGTAGGTCGCAACCTTGGGCGAGGGCACCATGACGCGATCCTCGCCGGGGAAAGGCGCTTCCTCGCCGCCATTGAGGAAATAGGTGACGTGCGGATATTTCTCGGTCTCGGCCAGATGCACCTGCCGCAGACCGGCTTTCGACACGGTTTCGCTCAACCCTTCGGCCAGCGTCTGCGGCTCGAACAGCACGTTCATGAACGCGTCGAGCCCGCCGCCATAGGACACCATGCCGACGCGCCCGGCGAAATCGATCCGCCGCGCCCGCACGAACCCGTCGAAGGCCGGATCGACCAGCGCCAGAAGGATCTCCCGCGCGCGGTCGGAGCGGAAATTGAAGAAGACGAGCCCGTCGCCGTCCTTCATGCCGCCATAAGTGCCGATCGCCGTCGGCGTGACGAACTCGTCCGTCTCGCCCCGAGCCTGCGCCGCGGCCAGCGCTTCGCCCACCGTGGCCGCCCGCTCGCCCGCCGCGTCCACCATCGCGTCATAGGCGAGCTTCACGCGCTCCCAGCGCCGGTCCCGGTCCATCGCGTAGTAGCGGCCGCTCACCGTCGCGATGAACGCGCCTTCGGGCCGTCGGCGCTCCAACTCGGCGAGGAATTGCGGCGCCGAGGTGGGCGCCGTGTCGCGCCCGTCGGTGAAGGCATGGATCGCGACCGGAATGCCCGCCCCGGCGATGAGCCCGGCGAGCGCCAGTGCGTGGTCCAGATGCGCGTGCACGCCGCCGTCGGAGACGAGGCCGGCAAGGTGGCAGGTCCCGCCGCTTGCCCTCAGCGCGTCGATCAGCCCGCTCGCGGCCAGCCGCTCGGCCAGTTCCGAACCCGCGGCCGCATTGTTGATACGCGGCAGTTCCTGGTAGACGATCCGGCCGGCGCCGATATTCAGGTGCCCGACTTCCGAATTGCCCATCTGGCCCTCCGGCAGCCCGACGCTCGGGCCGAAGGTCGTCAGCGTGGCGTGCGGCCACGTCGCCCAGAGCCGACTGAAGTTCGGCGTCGCCGCCAGCGCCACCGCGTTGCCTTCCGCCCGCTCGCTGAGGCCCCAGCCGTCGAGGATCGTCAAAACCACCGGTGCGCTCATCTTGGCTCTCTCTCGCTTGGGATTGCCGCCCGTAGATAAGCCAGCGGCGTTCCGGGCCAAAGCGGAAAATCATCGTTTGCCGCCGCGCGCCAATGGGTCGAATATCGCCCGCTTGGTTGACAAGCATATCGCCGGTCAGTCATCTGCCGCGACTTTTGAGCCTCGAGGAATTTTTGATGACGAATGTCGCCCTGACCGGGCTCGCCCGCGATCTCGCCCGCCGCGCCGAAAGCGGCCGCCCGGTGCGCATCGGCGTGATCGGCTCGGGCGAAATGGGCACGGACCTCGTCACGCAGGGCATGCTGATGCCGGGCATCGAGGTCGCGGCGATTTCGACCCGTCGCCCCTGGACCGCCCGCGCCGCCATCTCCATCGCCTATGGCGACGATTCCCGCGCCGCCGAGGCCGACACGCAGTCGAAGGTCACCGCGGCCATCGAGGCCGGCCGCATCGCCATCACCTCCGTCGAGACCATGGTAACGAACCCGCTCATCGACGTCGTCATCGACGCCACCGGCAAGCCCGGCGTCGCCGCCGATTACGACCTGATGGCGATGGAGCACGGCAAGCATCTCGTGATGATGAATGTCGAGGCGGACGTGACGATCGGCGCGTATCTGAAGCGCGAGGCCGATCGGCTCGGCGTCGTCTACACGGTCGGCGCCGGCGACGAGCCATCCTCCTGCATGGAACTGATCGAGTTCGCCACCGCGCTCGGCCTGCGGGTCGTCTCCGCCGGCAAGGGCAAGAACAACCCGCTCAACCACGACGCCGTGCCCGACCAGTATCGCGAGGAAGCCGAGCGGCGGAACATGAACCCGCGCATGCTGGTCGAGTTCATCGACGGCTCGAAGACCATGGTCGAAATGGCCGCCATCGCCAACGCGACCGGCCTCGTGCCCGACAGGCCGGGCATGCACGGCCCGAGCGCCGGCCGCGACGAACTCGCCCGCGTGCTGATCCCGCGCGAGGATGGCGGCGTCCTGTCGAAAAAGGGCGTGGTCGATTATACGATCGGCAAGGGCGTCGCGCCCGGCGTCTTCGTCGTCGTCGAGGCGACCCACCCGCGCGTCATCGAACGCATGGACGACCTCCACGTCGGCAAGGGCCCGTATTACGCCTTCCACCGGCCGTACCATCTGACCAGCCTCGAAGTTCCGCTCTCCTGCGCCCGCGCGGTCCTCTACGGCAAGGCCGACATGGTCCCGCTCGCCCGCCCCGTCGCCGAAGTCGCCGCCGTCGCCAAGCGCGACCTCGCCGCGGGCGAAACCTTCGACGCCATAGGCGAGACCTGCTACCGCTCCTGGACCATGACCGCCGGAGAGGCCGCCACAGCCCGCGCCGTTCCCGTCGGGCTGCTCGAAGGCGGCAAGGTGCTGAAGCCCGTCAAAAAGGGCGACCTCCTCACCCTCGAAAACGCCACCCCCGACACCTCCACCCGCCTCTGGGCGCTCCGCCGCAAGCAGGAAGAAATGGTCGCCACCCTCCCTTCTCCCCTTGTGGGAGAAGGTGGCTGAGCGCAGCGAAGTCGGATGAGGGGTGCTCCAGCTTGACGCCACCGCCTCCCGCAAGGGGAGAAGGGAAGGCCTATCGCCACGGCTGCAGGCGTTCATCTCTCACGTAAGCGATGATGGTGTCGCAGACACCATTCATGTCCCTCAGAACGTCGTCATTCCAGAATCGCAACACCCGAAATCCTCGCGTCTTCAGCTCGGCGTCGCGCACCATGTCATGCGCTGATTCAGCGTGTTGGCTGCCGTCAAGCTCGACCACGAGCATGGCTTCGAGACAGACGAAATCCACCACATAGCGACCGATCGGCACCTGACGCCGGAACTTGATCCGATCCAGCCGACCTCCACGCAACTCGTGCCAAAGCCTGTCCTCGGCTTCAGTCGGCTCGCGTCGCATCGCCCGGGCAAAACTGCGTTTGACTGATGGGACTGGCTGGTGCGGCATGCTTGGACGCTATCGACGTGATTGCGTTTGTCAAATATTCGCGCAGTTCCCCTTCTCCCCTTGTGGGAGAAGGTGGCTGAGCGCAGCGAAGTCGGATGAGGGGTGCTCCAGCCTGGCACCACCGCCTACCCCTCATCCGCCCCTTCGGGGCACCTTCTCCCACAAGGGGAGAAGGGACCGTGGCAATGACCTCGCTGCCAAACTCGAGGCATAAGGTTTGCCGCAAAACCCGCGCCACCTTCCCTTCTCCCCTTGTGGGAGAAGGTGGCTGAGCGCAGCGAAGTCGGATGAGGGGTGCTCCAGCTTGACACCACCGCCTCCCGCAAGGGGAGAAGGGAAGGCGCGAAAACTTATCCCCATCCGCTCAACCTCCTCCATAATCCCCGCATCGTCCTCGTGGGAACCGGTGCGCACCGGGTATCGGGAGGGCGGCGATGACCTCCCCCCGATAGGTGTCGGAACCCGTTGGGCACGTGAGGGCTGGGAACAGGCCGGCGTGCTGAGGAGCGCGAAGCGCCTCGAAGGGTGCGGGAAAAGCCGCGGCGGACGCGATCTTCGGATCGTTGTCGGCTGTGACCGGCCGAAAGCCAGACAGCCATCGGTGGGGTGCGCGGGTTCGCGCCACACACATAAACATAGGAAGGCACGGCCCGCGCGCCCCGCTTCCCGTTCTTTGACAATGGCCGGATGCCGAATGGCAGGCGCGGCATCGATGCCTTGCGGCTACGCCCTACCTAGTTCCACCGACCGCACCCGTGCTGCCTCCACCGCCTCGCCGACCAGCTTCTCCAGCCGGCCCTCATCCATGAAAACCGCGAGCGCAGCCGCGGTCGTGCCGTTCGGGCTCGTCACCTGCCGGCGTAGCTCCGCAGGCTCCTCCGCGCTTTCCGCCGCCAGGCACCCGGCGCCATAGACCGTCTGCATGGCCAGCAGCTTGGCGACATCGGCGGGCAACCCCGCTTTCTCGCCGGCCTTCGTTAGGCATTCGATGAAGTGGAATACATAGGCCGGCCCCGAGCCCGAAACGGCCGTCACCGCGTCCATCAGCGTCTCGTCGGCGATCTCCGCCACCTTGCCGCTCGCCGAGAGCAGCCCGGTGACGAAATCCTTCGTCGCCTCCGACACGCGGTCGTTGGCGACCGTCACCATCATCCCGCGCCCGATCGAGGCCGGCGTGTTCGGCATGCAGCGGATGATCGGCACGCTGCCGCCCAGAAGCCCCTCGAAGGTCGCGATGCTCGTCCCGGCCGCGACGCTCAGGAACGTCGTGCCGCCATCGGCAAGGTGCCGATAGGCCGGTACGACCTGGCCCATCACTTGCGGCTTGACGGCGAAGATCACGAGTTCGGGCCGCGCATTCGCCAGCGTCTCGATCGCCTCATGCGCATCGACGCCGAGCTCGTCGGCCCGCAGTCGCAGCGCGTCGTTCGGCTCCACCACGCCGACCTCGCTCGGCTGCAATCGTCCCGAGGCGAGCCATCCCGACAGCATCGCAAAGCCCATATTGCCGCATCCGACGAGAATGACCCTGATACCCATCATTGTTCTCCCAAGAAATTTCATTCGTCATGGACCGGCAATCGATTCCGTGCAACCGATGTCGCGCCACCGAAAACCGGCTGGCGGTTCTGGCTTTATCGCGTCAAAGAAGGGCGCGCAGACAAAAGCGCGCCGCGGCGTTTTGGTGACGATGCGATACGGCTTGAAGGGCAGGGGAGCAAGGAATGGCGGAACGGATCGACGGCAAGAAGGCAGCCGAGGAAGTGGTCGCGAAAGTCAAGGCGGCCGCGAGCGATCTCGTCGCAAAGGCGGGCGTCACGCCGGGCCTGGCGGTGGTGATCGTCGGCGAGGACCCGGCAAGCCAGGTCTACGTCTCGTCGAAATCGAAGAAGGCCAAGGAATGCGGCTTCTTTTCCGACCAGCACACGCTGCCCGAGGACACGTCCGAAACCGACCTTCTCGCACTGATCGATCGCCTCAATGCCGACGACCGCATCCACGGCATCCTCGTCCAGCTTCCGCTGCCCGGCCACATCGATTCCGGCAAGGTCATCCAGGCGATCGCGCCTGAAAAGGACGTCGACGGCTTTCACTTCGTCAATGTCGGCAAGCTGGGCACCGGCGAGGTCGATACGGCCTTCGTGCCCTGCACGCCGGCCGGCTCGATGCTGCTGGTGGAAAAAATCCGCGGCCGCGACCTGTCGGGCCTCACCGCCGTCGTCATCGGCCGCTCCAACATCGTCGGCAAGCCGATGGCGAACCTGCTTTTGGCCGCCAACTGCACGGTCACCATCGCCCACAGCCGCACGAAGGACATCGCCGCGCTCGCCCGCACGGCCGACATCCTCGTCGCCGCCGTTGGCCGCCCGGAAATCGTCAAGGGCGACTGGGTCAAGCCCGGCGCGACGGTGATCGACGTCGGCATCAACCGCATTCCGGCGCCCGAAACGGGCGAGGGCAAATCCCGGCTCGTGGGCGACGTCGCCTATGACGAGGCGGCGCAAAAGGCGGGTGCCATCACGCCGGTCCCCGGTGGCGTCGGTCCGATGACCATCGCCATGCTGATGGCCAACACGCTCGCCTCCGCCTGCCGCGCCGCCGGGCGCGAGCCGCCGCGCTTCTAGGGGGCATCCGCCATCATGCCCGAGCCGTCGCCCAACGGACGCCAGTTCGCCTTCTTCCTGGTCGACCGGTTCTCGATGTTCTCGCTCGCCGCGGCCATCGACACGGTGCGTTCGGCGAACCGCCTGCTCGGCCGCGACGTCTACTCCTGGACCACGGTCTCGGCCGACGGCGAGGCGGTCTCGGCCTCGAACGGCCTGCCGATCAAGATCGACTACGCCATCGCCGACGTGCCGCAGGTGGACATCTTCTTCGTCTGTGTCGGGCTGACGACCGAATTTCCCGGCAAGAGCAAGGCGCTCGCCGCCCTGCGCAGTCTTGGCCGCCGCGGCGCGACGCTCGGCGCGCTCTCCGTCGGCTCGTACCTTCTGGCCGAGGCCGGCCAGCTCGACGGCCACCGCTGCACCATCCACTGGGAAAACCGCGCCGGCTTCAAGGAGCGCTTCCCCGAGATCGAATGCACCGGCAACGTCTTCGAGATCGACCGCAAACGCTACACCTGCGCCGGCGGCACGACCTCGATCGACCTGATGCTGGAGATCGTCCGTGCCGATTTCGGCCAGAACCTCGCCAACGAGGTCGCCAACCAGTTCCAGTACGAGCGCATCCGCTCGGCCGGCGACCGCCAGCGCGTCGGCCCGGAGAGGGACCTGACCGGCAAGTCGGAAAAGCTGAAGAAGATCGTCGAGCTCATGGCCGACAATCTGGACGAGCCCTTTTCGGCGGTCGAACTCGCCAAATCCGCCAACCTCTCGGTGCGCCAGGTCGAGCGCCTCTTCCTGCGCCACCTCAACGTCACGCCCGGCCGCTACTACATGCGCCTGCGCCTCGAGCGCGCCCGCGAGTTGTTACGCCAGACCAACCTGCCCATCCTCGACGTCGCCATCGCCACCGGCTTCACCTCGCACTCCTACTTCGCGCAAAGCTACCGCCTCCTCTTCGGCCGCCCCCCAAGCGAAGAACGTCGTACGACGTATTAGCTGCGACTGGCCACGAAACGGGAAACGCTGCGGCCGACCCCCACTCCGGTCCTCCGGACCACCTCTCCCCCTCAAAAGGGGAGAGGAACCCAAGCTGGATTAGGCGCTGCCATCGCGGCAATGTTTCCTCTCCCCTTTCGAGGGGGAGAGGTGGTCCGAAGGACCGAAGTGGGGGTGGTCTGCCACGCGCAAACGCTCGCGATCAGCCCCAACTACCCCGCCCGATACCCCGCAATCGCCAACGGATTGTCCACCATCGCCGCCCGGTCCGGCGCATCCACCGCCGGTTGCCCGACGAATGCCCCGAACAGCCGCCGCACGTAATCCTCCGGCAGGTCGTGCGTGATCAGCACCAGCCGCGTCCCGCGCTGGCCGTCCGGCCACGCCGGGAGCCGCGCGGGCGGGTGCAGCAGCTTCTGCACGCCGTGGATCACCAGCGGTCGCTCCGGGTCCTCGGCGATCTCGATGATGCCCTTCAGACGCAGGAGCCGTTCGCCCTGCGTGGAGCGCAACAGGTCGAGGAACATCTCGATGGTCGACCACGAAACGGGCCGGTCGTGGACCAGCGAGAAGGTGCGGATCGACGCGTCGTGATGCGAATGCGCGTGGTCGTGCGAATGGTCGTGATCGTGATGATGGTCGCTCTCGCCCAGCCAGCGCGCGACGTCCGCCGTCTTCGTCGCTGGATCATAGAGCCCGCAGGCGATCAGCGCCGCCGTGCCCGAGGCTGCGGCCTCGACGATCTCGGCGCCCGGATTGAGCCCGCGCAGCTTCGCCTTCAACTCGGCGACCTCGCCTTCATTCGCCAGATCCGTCTTCGACAGCACGATGCGGTCCGCAACCGCCACCTGCCGCCGCGCCTCCTCATGCGCCCAAAGCGTCGGCCCGCCATTGACGGCATCGACGACGGTCACGACCCCGTCGAGCCGGAAGGCGTGCATCAGCGCCGGATGGCCCATCACCGATTGGAGAACGGGCACCGGATCGGCAAGCCCCGTCGTCTCGATCACGATCCGGTCGAGCGCGGCAACCTTGCCGGTCTGCACCCGGTCGACGAGATCGGCCAGCGTGTCGACGAGTTCGCCGCGCACCGTGCAGCACAGGCATCCGTCGGAGAGCTCGATCACCCCGTCCCCGGACTGCTCGACCAGGAGATGGTCGATCGCCACCTCGCCGAACTCGTTGATGATGACGGCCGTGTTGGTCAGCGCCGGGTCCTTCAGGAGCCGGTTGAGCAGCGTGGTCTTTCCCGAACCGAGGAAGCCGGTGAGGATGGAAACGGCGATCGGGTCCGTGCGCATGGAAACTCCGTGGGGCCGGGTTGAGATTTCGCGCTGAGCGCGCCTAGCCGCCCTGCGCCTGCATGGCCGCCGGCGTATAGTCCGGCCGCGGCGTCGGGATCGGAACGTCGGCGTAGCGCGGCTGCGTCGAGCGCGGGCCGGTCGCGCCGCCGAGGCTGATCGCGATGGCGACGGGATCGCCGGTGCGCTCGGTGATGAACTGCGAATGGTAGATCGGCTTGCCCTCGGCATCGCGCCGCTTGGCGCGCTCGCGCCAGGCTTCTTCGGTGCACACGACGGGGCGCAGATTGGCCGCCGGCGCGTCGGCATTGGGGCCGGGCGCGAGATTGGCGAGAAGCGGCGCGTTGCCGGCCGGCTTCAGGAAGGCGTTGCCCATCAGGTCGGCGGCCTTGTCGGCGCGTTCCTCGGGCGAGAATTCGCCGATGACGACCGCCAACAGCGAGCGTCCCTGCCGGGTGGCGGAGGCGACGAGGTTGAACCCGGCCGGGCAGGTATAGCCCGTCTTCATACCGTCGGCGCCTTCGAACCGGCCCATCAGCGTGTTGTGGTTTTCCATGATGTTCTGGCCGTCGGCGAGCGCGTCGAGCTTGAAATAGTCGGCATGCTGCGGAAAGTCGCGCCGCAGCGCGATGGCGAGCACGGCGAGGTCCCGAGCCGAGGTGTATTGCTCGTCCGAATGAAGGCCGTGCGCGTTGACGAAATGCGACTGCGTCATGCCGAGCCGCGCGGCCTCGTCGTTCATGCGCTTTGCGAAGGCGGCCTGCGACCCGCCGATATTGATGGCGAGCGCGGTGGCGATGTCGTTGGCGGACTTCACCATCAGAATCTTGATCGCATTGTCGAGCGTCAGAACCGAGCCGGCGGCATAGCCCATCTTGGAGGGCGGCTCCTTGGTGGCCTCGGTGGTGATCTCGATCGGGCTGTCGAGCTGCAATTCGCCGGCCTGCACGGCGCGGAACGCGACGTATGTCGTCATCAGCTTGGTCAGCGAGGCGGGGTAGGAGGGCTTGAACGCGTCTTCCTGCGCCAGCACCTGCCCGGTGTTGAGGTCGATGAGGATGGACGGCCCCGCCAGGGCCGGTTGCTGCCACGCCGACACCGCGAGCGCCGCCGCCAGCGTCGCCAGAACAAGCCTATTGCGCATCATTGACAAATTCGCCTCTTGCCGTCGCCATCGTCCGGTAATTAGTCTCATGACCGGGCGGGTCGAGGAACGCTCGCCCGCCACCCGTGAAGAACAGCGGACCCCGCCACCGTCGTCTCTCGACTATTTAGACTATGTGACGCCAAAATGGCAGGTCGACCGGAAGGAACTCCCCGTACAATGCCGATCCTGAACCGAGCTGCCGAAATGCAGGAAGAAGTCGCCGGCTGGCGGCGCCACATCCATTCCAACCCCGAAATCCTCTACGACTGCCACCAGACCGCGGCCTTCGTCGCCGAGCGGCTGAAGGAATTCGGCGTCGACGAGGTGGCGACGGGCATCGGCCAGACCGGCGTCGTGGGGCTGATCAAGGGCAATCTCGGCGACGGCCCGACGATCGGCATGCGCGCCGACATGGACGCGCTGCCGCTGACCGAGATCACCGGCAAGTCCTACGCCTCGACGACCGAGGGCAAGATGCACGCCTGCGGCCATGACGGTCACACGGCGATGCTCTTGGGCGCGGCGAAATACCTTGCCGAGACGCGCAATTTCAAGGGCGCGGTCGCCGTCATCTTCCAGCCGGCCGAGGAGGGCGGGGCCGGCGGCCTCGCCATGGTCAAGGACGGCATGATGGAGCGCTTCGACATCGCCCGCGTCTTCGGCATGCACAACATGCCCGGCCTGCCCGTCGGCCAGTTCGCGCTGCGTCCCGGTCCGCTGATGGCCGCGACGGCCGAGTTCACCATCAAGGTCAAGGGCAAGGGCGGCCACGCCGCCATGCCGCACGGCACGATCGACCCGATCGTCGTCGGCAGCCAGATGGTGCTGGCGATCCAGACCATCGCCTCGCGTTCGGTTGATCCGATCGAATCGGTGGTCGTCTCGATCACCAAGTTCCATGGTGGCGATGCCTATAACGTCATTCCCGAGGAGATCGAGTTCGCCGGCACGATCCGCACCTTGAAGCGGGAGGTCGCCGACAAGGCGATCGAGCGCATGCGCGCCATCTGCCAGGGCATCGCGCTCGCCGGTGGCGCCGTCGCCGACGTCGACATCGACGTCAACTATCCCGTCACCTTCAACGACCCGGAAGAAACCGTCTTCGCCACCGGCATCGCGAAGGGCGTCGCGGGCGATCCGAACGTCAACGACAAGATCAACCCGGTGATGGGCGGCGAGGATTTCTCCTACATGCTCGAAGCCCGCCCCGGCGCCTTCATCTTCATCGGCAATGGCGACACGGCGAACCTCCACAACCCCGCCTACGACTTCAACGACGAAGTCATCCCGCACGGCGTCAGCTACTGGGTCCGCCTCGCCGAAACGGCGCTGGCCGCCTGACCCGCTTCGCATCCCATCGCCAACGGCCCGCCCCCGCGGGCCGTTAGCACTTGGCGAAAGCGCACGCTGCGTCTATGTGTTCCAGCCGTGGTCCCGTAGCTCAGTAGGATAGAGCATCAGATTCCTAATCTGAGGGTCACTGGTTCGAATCCAGTCGGGATCACCAAGCCGTCTTTCCGGGCGCCGTTCTGCAGAACTTCTGGCTCGATTGCGCACCGGGATCGCTGGTGCGGGCGTCGAGCGTTGGCGGCTCTTTCCGCATCCGCTCGTGCCTCGAATTCAATTTCGGAGTGGGGAACACGGGCATGCAGCTAGCCGTTGTCTTGCGACTCTGGCTCCTATAACCGTGGGCGCCGGGTTTGCCAGGGAGTGTACATTGCCATCGGTATCTGTGGTCATCGCGGCGAAGAACGAGCAGACGTTCGTGAATCAGGCGGTGCAAAGCATTCTTGCACAGCAGGGCGTGGACTTCGAACTGGTGTTTGTCGATGACGGTTCGACGGATTCGACGCCCCAGATCGTGCGCGGGATCAGCGACGAACGGCTCAGGATGTCACCGAATCCGGGGCGCGGCAAAGTCAGCGCGTTCAACCATGGCGTGGCGCAGGCGCAGGGCGAATGGGTCTGCATCTTCGCCGGCGACGACATCATGCCGCCCGGCTCGCTCGCCGAACGGTGGAAGGCGGTGAAGGACGTGACGTCCGACCGCCCGGTCGTGGGACTGTGCAGGCTCGTCACGATGTCGGCCCACGGTCCGAGCGACGGACACGTCGTGCCGAAAGACCCGACCAAAGGTGGCCTGACCGGCGTTTCGTACCTGATGGATCGCCGCGCGGTCGGACTGCTTTTTCCCGTTCCCGAAACCCTCCCCAATGAGGACACGTGGCTCGAGACGGGCGTGCTGCACTTCGACCTCAACCTCGTTCATTCCGGGGTGATCGGATGCCAATGGCGGGTTCACGAGGGCAACTCGATCAACATGCTGGGGTCGTTCGAAGAGTTTGACCGGAAATTGACCCCCCGGATGAATGCCTATTCTCTGTTCCTCAAGCGCCATGGTTCTGCCCTCAGCGCGCAGAGCCACGCGAAACTGGAGGCAAAGGTTCGCTGCGAGGCCGGCAGGCGCCAGCGCAGCCTGCTGAAAATCTGGACCAGCGGCGCGTCGCTGGTCGAACGGTTGCGGGCAACGGCGCTCTCAAGCGCGCCGATGTTCGCGGTCCGAAAGCGCCTTTATGGTCTGCTTTCCGGCTGGTGACTTTCCGCGCTGGTGAAGCGGCAGAACAGCCCGATGAAGAACAGCACCGCGAAGCCCGAGGACAGCAGCGACCCTATCAGACTTGCCTGAATGATGTTGTAGGCAAACAGCGGCCACATCGAGCGGAATGCCTCATCGGTCGAAATCGCGAACCATCGAAACGCCTGCCCCACGAAAAGCGAGAACACGATCACGCCCGCCCATCCGAAGTTCACGTAGGCGTCGGTCAGGAAGACGGAATTGGAGCGGCCGACACGCATGTCGCCCCACTGGTACCCGTGGACCTCGGCGTCGAAATTCACGCGTTCGAGCCCGAACGCCGCCGCGACGAACGAACTCGTCGCGCCGTAGAGATGCTGATTGTCGAACCGTCGATCCAGAACGGCGAGCGCATCGCTGGCCGTGAAGATCGGAACGGAAACGATGCGCCACAGCATGTGCTCGCCGGCGCTTACGGGACGAAAGTCGGCGCGGAAGAAGTATGGCGGGAAGAACAGCTCGTCGCGCATCGATTCGGCCGCATCATGGTCCGATTTCGGAGCGCTTGCCGATCGTCCGCGAATTGCGTCGGAGCGTTGTTCCCGCTCTTCCAGCAGCCGTTCGATGTTCGCTTCATCCTGAACGCCGCGCGCGAGCACGGTGTTCAGATAGACGAGGCCGACGCTGCCGACGAGCAGCATGACAAGTCCGACATATGTCCAGATCAGGCGGCGGGCCGCGAGGTAGAACAGGGGCGCCACGACCTGGATGAAAAGCGCCTTCTGAAGGTGGCTGATCGAGTAGAAGATGAAGGCGGCAAAGCCGATCCAGCGGAACCTGGAATGGTAGAAGAACAGGCGCGAAAGTGCGTAGGGAAGCACCGCGCCGGCGAAAACGGCGCTGATGTAGGGCAGCATGGCCGCCCATCCCTCGCGGGTCTTCAGAAAGGCCCCGCGCTGGGCCTCGAGTTCGTTCGCGGAAAAGTCGCCGAACAGGGCGGACCAGAGAGGGACTCCATCCGCGGTCGCGAACGTCACGATCACGAATGCGGCGAAGAAGCCCCAGACGCCGAGTTGAAAGAGGTTTGCCGGGATCGGCAGCCGCCATGCCCTCGGTCCGAACTGGAAATCGAAGACCGGTATGTGCCGACTGATGACGATCACGACGCCAGCAACGCAGGCCATGACGCCAATCTTTTGCATGTAAGGATTGGGGTCGACGAAGGCGTCGATGAGCAAGGGCGACACACCATAGACGAGCACCAGGACGCCCGCAAAAATATAGGCCGCGTAACGCGGTTCGGTAACGAATCGAAAGAAGCTGGTCATGCTGCGCGTTCCTTTGAGCCCGGCGCTCTTACACTAGGCCGGAACGGAGTTAAACCGCATTTCGCGTTTGGCGCGAACACGTCTTTCCCGCAATCGAAATGACTGCAAGGCGCGCTCGAATTTGTTGTTCACTGCCGTGCCGCCCCGGCATTGCTACAGGTTGAGCACGCAGATCGAAAGCGCCACGACGCTGTGTATCGACGCGGCCAAACACCTGCGCGATCTGGGCGACGCTGGTGACAAAGCACCGGACAGGGCCGGACGCGGGGTAGATTTTGTCGGGCGCGCGCGGCAGTTTGCCGAAAATCGGCACAATCCAGTCGGGTCACCTGCATGCAATTCGAAACCTTCGACACCGTCATCCTCGGCGCGGGCGCTGCTGGCATGATGTGCGCGATCCATGCCGCCGCGCGCGGCGGGCGCGTGCTGGTGGTCGACCACGCCAAGGCGCCGGGGGAGAAGATCCGCATTTCGGGCGGCGGGCGCTGCAACTTCACCAATATCGGGACGGCTGCGAAGAATTTTCTTTCCGCCAATCCGCATTTCGCCAAGTCGGCGCTCGGCCGCTACACGCAGCACGATTTTCTGGCGCTCGTCGAAAAACACGGCATCGCCTGGCACGAAAAGACGCTCGGCCAGCTCTTCTGCGACCATTCCGCGAAGGACATCATCGCCATGCTGCTGGACGAGATGGACGGCGTCGGCTGCGAACTGCGCCTGGCGACGACGCTCGTTTCCGTCGAGCGCGACGAGGGCGGCTTTGCCCTCGCGCTCGGAGGAGACGGCGCGGCGAAAGTCCGCTGCCGCCATTTCGTCGTCGCGTGCGGCGGCAAGTCGATCCCGAAGATGGGTGCGACGGGCCTCGGCTACCAGATCGCGGAAAAGTTCGCGCTCGGCGTCACCGAAACGCGCGCGGCGCTGGTGCCGCTCACCTTCGGCGAGGACGTGCTTTCGGGCTTTCGCGAGATTGCCGGCGTCGCCGCCGATGCGCGCGTCGCCTGCGGCAAGGCGGCGTTCGACGAGGCGCTGCTCTTCACCCATCGCGGCCTTTCCGGACCGGCGATCCTGCAGATTTCATCTTACTGGCGCGAAAAGCAGCCAATCCGCATCGCGTTCCTGCCCGGGCAGGACCTCCACGCCGCGCTCGTTTTCGCCAAGCGCGAGAACGGCCGCCGGGCGATCCCGACCGTGCTCGCCGACATGCTGCCGAAGCGCCTCGCTGTCCATCTCGCCGACGTGCATGGCTGGGCAGGGCAGATCGGCGAGGCGAGCGACAAGAGGCTCGCCGCCATCGCCGATACGCTGCAGGGCTGGGAGGTCTACCCCATCGGCTCCGAAGGCTACCGCACCGCCGAGGTGACGCTCGGCGGCGTCGACACGGCGGGGCTCAATTCGCGGACGATGGAAGCGAAAGCCGTCGATGGGCTCTATTTCATCGGCGAGGTGGTCGACGTCACCGGCTGGCTCGGCGGCTACAATTTTCAGTGGGCCTGGTCATCCGGCTGGGCGGCGGGAACGGCGATCGCGGAGCGGGCGGCATGAACGATGGACTGACCGAACACCTCGCCATCGCCATCGGCGGCTATGCGCTCGCCGCGGCCATCGGTTGGTGGCGCGCGCCGGAGCGCTTTTCGCGCATGTTCGACGGCCTGCGCGACAGCTCCACCGCCGCCTTCATGACCGGGCTCGTCTGCTACTTTCTCGGCGCGTTCCTGCTCGTCCTCCATCACCGCATGAACGACTGGCTGGCGGTCGTCGTCACGCTCTTCGCCGTCGGCGCGGCCGTCGAGGGCCTCGGCTTCCTGATCGGCTCCGGCGCCTTCGTCGCGCTCGCGCAGCGCATCGGGTTCGCCGGTTCGTGGCGCGTCTGGGCTGCGGTCTATGCGGTCTTCGGCGTCGCGATGATCGGCGCGGGGCTCGCCCGGCTCTAGTCCTCCATGACCAAGAGATCGCCCGGTGCGAAGCTCACCGTGACGAGGTCGCCCGGTTCCGGCGGCGGGGCGGAGGGGCTGTTGAACGTGTCGAGCGAGAGGGTGCCAGAACCGACCGCCACGCGAACGCGGATCACCGAGCCGAGGAACGACACGTCCCGGATCGTGCCGGACAGATGCGCGCCGCGCGCCTCGTCGCGGCCGAGCGTCACGGCTTCGGGCCGCAGCGCGAGCGTGATCGCATCGCCCGCCTGCCGGTCGGCAAGGCGATAGCCGAGCGAAACGGTGCTGTCGCCGATCGAGACCGTGCCTGCCGCTGGGTCGACCACGCGCCCTTCGAGCGTGCTCAACGTGCCGACGAACGAAGCGACGAAGCGCGTCGTCGGGCGGTTGTAGATCTCGAACGGCGTGCCGACCTGGTCGGCGCGGCCTTCGTTCATGACCACGATGCGGTCCGACATCGAGAGCGCTTCTTCCTGGTCGTGGGTGACGTAGATCGTCGTGATGCCGAGCTTCTTCTGGATGGCGCGGATTTCCTCGCGCAGCGACACGCGGATCTTGGCGTCGAGCGCGGAGAGCGGCTCGTCGAGAAGCAGCACCTGCGGACGCACGGCCAGCGCGCGCGCAAGTGCCACGCGCTGCTGCTGGCCGCCGGAAAGCTGGAACGGGTAGCGCTCGGCCAGGTGCGGCAGCTTGATGATCTCGAGCATCTCGGCGACGCGCGCGTCGATCTCCGCCTTCGGCCGGCCGGCGACCTTCAGCCCGAAGCCGACGTTCTGCGCCACATTCATGTTGGGAAAAAGCGCATAGGCCTGGAACACCATGCCGATATTGCGCTGGTTGGGCTTCAAGTTCACGACGTCGCGCCCGTCGATGCGGATGACGCCGGAGGTCGGCTGCTCGAAACCGGCGACCATGCGCAAAGTCGTCGTCTTGCCGCAGCCAGACGGGCCGAGGAACGAGACGAACTCGCCCTTCTCGACGGCGAGGTCGAAATCCTTGACGACGCGGGTGCCGCCGAAATCCTTCTGGAGGTTGGCGATTTCGAGAAAGCTCATCGGCGGGCCATCGTGTGTTTCTGAAAGCGGGTGACGAGCTGGATCAGCCCCATGCAGGCCCAGGTGATCGCGAATGCGATCACCGCGAGCGCGGCCGGCTCATAGGCGCGGTTGGCGCCGATGAGCTGGAGATAGGGGCCGAAGGCGGGTCGGTTCAAAAGCGCGGCGAGCACGAATTCGCCGATCACGATGGCGAAGGTCAGGAACGCGCCGGAAAGGACGGCGACGAGCACGTTCGGCAGGATCACGCGCCACATGATCGTCAGCCATCCGGCGCCGAGGCTCTCGGCCGCCTCCGTCAGCGTGCGCACGTCGATGGCGCGCAATCCGGTGTCTACCGCGCGATACATGTAGGGCAGGGAGAGCGTCATGTAGCCGAACATCAGGAGCATGTTCGTGCCCGCCGCGGTGCCGGTCAGCGGCAGCCAGGACGAGGTGTTGTAGAGCCGGATATAGCCGAACACGATGACGATGGGCGGGATGACGAGCGGCAAAAGCGTGACGAACTCGATGAAGGGCCGCCAGTGCGGCAGCTTCAGGCGTATCCAGTAGGCGGTCGGCACGATCAGCACGACTCCGGCGATGATCGTCGCCACCGCCATCATCACCGAATAGCCGAATGTCGCCTGGAAGCGCGGATCGGCAAGGACCGCCCAATAGGCGTCGAGCGAATATTCGCCGCGCCGCATCTTCAGCGAGAATTCGACGGTGCCGATCAGCGGCAACACGAAATAGGCGATGCCGAGAATGAGAAAGAGCCAGGACCAGAAGCGGTTCGCCTTCATTTGATCCACCGCTCCGCGCGGCTGCGCAGCCAGATATAGACGAAGTTGGCGATGCCGAGAATGAGAAAGAGCCAGGACCAGAAGCGGTTCGCCTTCATTTGATCCACCGCTCCGCGCGGCTGCGCAGCCAGATATAGACGAAGTTGGCGATGCCGGTGATGACGATCATGCCGAAGGCGAGCGCGTAGCCCAGATGCGGGTCCTGCAGCACGTCGCCGCGGATTTGCGCGAAGAGCAGGATCGGCACGATGGAGAGCGACGAACCGGTGAGCGCATAGGCGGTGGCGACCGCGCCGAAGGCGTTGGCGAAGAGCAGCGCGAAGGTGCCGAGCAAAGTCGGCCACAGGATCGGCAGCGCCACCATGCGCCAATACTGGAACCGAGTTGCGCCTAGGATCGCGGCCGCTTCGCCCCATTCGCGCTTCAGCCCGTCGAGCGCCGGCGTCACGATCAGGATCATCAGCGGGATCTGGAAGAAGAGATAGGTCAGCGTCAGGCCCGAAAAGGACAGGATGTTGAAGCCCATCCCGTAAATGTTGATGCCGAACCAGTCGCGCAGGATGAGCGTCGCGAGGCCGAGACGGCCGAAGGTCGCAAGGAACGCGAAGGCCAGCGGCACGCCGGCGAAGTTCGACGCGACGCCGGAGAAGGTCAAAAGCGGCGAGCGCAGCCAAGCGGGCAGTCCGCCGATCGTGATCGCCACCGCCATCAGGAAGCCGATCAGGCAGCCGAGAAAGGCCGAGGCGAAGGAGATGCGGATCGAAATCCAGTAAGCCGACATGATCGACGGCTGGAAGAGGTTCGCGATGTTGTCGAGCGTGAACTCGCCCGCCGGATTGCGAAACGCGCCGGTGATGATCTGCAGCGTCGGCAGGATCAGGAACAGGAGCGCGAAGGCGAGGAACGGCACGACGCCGAGCCAGGCGAAGGAGAGCGAACGCCGGGCGGGTTGGGGGGCGGGGCCATGGGTGATGTCGGTCATGAAGAACTCATCTGCCGGCGCGCAATGAGGATACGGACAAAGGATTGAGACGATCTCGCTTCGTCGCACCCCCCTCTGGCCTGCCGGCCATCTCCCCCTCAAGGGGGGAGATCAAGCGCGTCGCCGACTCAGCGAGCACCCTCGCCGTTTGAGCGAGCCGAGGACGAGACTGATCTCCCCCCTTGAGGGGGAGATGGCCGGCAGGCCAGAGGGGGGTGTCTAGCGGTGCGTTCACCATGAAGGAGTATGCACCCGGCCGAAGCGCCGGCCGGGTGCAGGTCACATCACTACTGAACGTTCGCGCCGACGGTGGAATCCCACCCGGACGTGATCACGTTCTTGGCCGCTTCCTGCTCCTCGAGGGTCGGGAAATAGGCCTTCTCGTAGGATTCTGCCGGCGGCAGGGCGTCGAGCAGTTCCTGCGGGATGACGCCACGCTCGACCATGTCGTTGAAACGGATCGGGTGGCAGTAGCCCTTCAGCCAGCCGAGCTGGCCTTCGTCGGAGTAGAGATATTCCATCCAAAGCTTGGCGGCGTTCGGGTGCGGCGCATAGGCGCTGATCGCCTGCACGTAGACGCCGGCGAGGACGCCGGTCGCCGGCACGACGACTTCCACCGGCGGGTTGCCGTTGAGCGCGTCGCGGCCCGAAAGGGCGTTGTAGTCCCACCAGATGACGATCGGCGTCGCGCCCTGCGCGAGCGTGCCCGACTTGCCGATGGTGGGCACGAAATTGCCCTTCTCGTTGAGCTGCTTGAAGAAGTCGAGACCGGCCGTGCCGGAGGCTTCGCCGGCATCCGCGCCGGCGGCCATGCCGGCGGCCTGAACGCCCAGGATCGCCTGGTTCGACGCGCGCGGGTCGCCCGCGAGCGCGATCGAATTGGCGTATTCGTCCTTGAGGAGATCGGCCCAGTCGGCCGGCACGTTCTCGACGATGTCGGTGTTCACCGCGAAGGAGAGCACGCCGTAATAGTCGCCATACCAGTGGCCGTCGGCATCCTTGACGTTTTCGGGGATCGAATCCCAGGTCGAGACCTTGTAGGGCATCGTCAGGCCCTCTTCCTGCGCCTGCGGGCCGAAAGCGAAGCCGACGTCGAGCACGTCGGGGGCCTGCGGGCCCTTGTTGTCCTTGTTGGCGCGCACCGCTTCGAGCTCGTCGGCCGAGCCCGCATCGGGGTTCAGCTCGTTGACCGTGATCTCGGGATATTTCGCCTTGAAGCCGGCGATCACCTCGCCATAGCCGCACCAGTCATGCGGCAGGGCGATGGTCGTCAGCATGCCTTCCGCCTTGGCGGCGGCCTCGAGCTCGGCCAGGTCCTGCGCCGAGGAAATCGACGTCGTCACCATCAGCCCGGCGGCGACGGCCGACAGGATGTGCCCCAATTTCGTCATACCCGTTCTCCCTGAGAAAAGACGCCTTCTTGACGCCTGCGATGCGGCTACTGCCGTTGCGTGACAGTGACATGACGAAACGCGCAATCTCGCCCGCGGCAGTTTAGACTTAACTACTTTTCCGCAAGCCCAGCAATCGGTTAAGTTAACCGGCTACCGGAATTTCGCGCAGGACGTGCGCACGAAGGGAACGACCTTTCCGGCGTTGGGCACAGTCGCCCGGCGCGCTTGCCGCACCGGGCCCTGCCGGGGCGATCGCTCGCCGCGCTCCATGCGCGCCAGCATCATGCCGACGAGGATCATCCGCGTCGCGTCTTCGGCCGCGCGCACCAGGAACTTGTCGGCCTTTTCCATCGCCTCGTCGAGCGAGCAGGGCCGCTTGACGATCGAGGCGAAGGCGTCGATGCCGTGCGCGAAATTCGAGGCCGCGCCCTTGCCGATCGTCCCGGCCAGCACGATGACGGGCAGGCCGCGCAGCTTGGCCCGCCGCGCCACCTCCACCGGCACCTTGCCGTAGGGTGTTTGGCCGTCGAGGCTGCCTTCGGCGGTGATGACGAGATCAGCCTCGTCGATCATCGCGTCGAGGTCGAGATACTGCATCACGAGGTCGTAGCGCGGGTGGAGCACGCCGCCGAGCAGCCCCATCACCGCCGCACCGATCCCGCCCGAGGCGCCGGCGCCCGGCGCATCCGCAACGCGCACGCCGGTCGTCGCCTCGATCAGCGCGGCATAGGTGTCCATCGCGCCGGCCAGAAGCTCGACCTGCGCCGGCGTCGCGCCCTTTTGCGGGCCGAACACGCGGGCGACGCCCTTCGGCCCGGTCAGGAGATTGTGCCAGTTGACGGCGGCGTCGATGCGCACGCTGTCGAGACGCGGATCGCGAGCGGACACGTCGATGCGCGCCAGGTCGGCAAGCCCGCCGCCGCCCGGCAGCACGCGATTGCCGTCGCCGTCGAGGAAGCGCACGCCGAGCGCCTCGGCCATGCCTGCCCCGCCATCGTTGACGCCGCTGTCGCCGCATCCGAGGAGGATGCGCGTTGCGCCGTGGTCGAGCGCGGCGCGGATCAGTTCGCCGACGCCGAAGCTCGTGGTGCGGGTCGGGTCGCGCCGGTCGCGCGGCACGTGCCGCAGCCCGGCCGCAGCCGCCATCTCGACGACCGCCGTCGGCTGGTCCTGCCCGCCGAGCATCCCGAAGAAGGCGTCGACCGGCTCGCCCACCGGACCCGTCACGCGGACGGGATGCACCGTGCCGCCGGTCGCCTCGGTCAGCGCCTGCGTGAACCCTTCGCCGCCATCGGCCATCGGCGCCTTGAGGATGCGCGCGGAGGGGAGCGCGCGCCTGACGCCGGCCTCTATGCGGGCGGCGACGGTCTCGGCCGAAAGGCTTTCCTTGAAGCCCGAGGGAGCGATCAGAATGGTCATCGACATGGGAAAATCTCGCTGTGTCTGTTCGCGAGGATGACGTTCGGCGCGCCGCTCTATTCCCTTCGCCGGCGAAAAATCAGGCAAAGCCCTGCAGCGGCCAGACGACCAGCGCGACGAAGAGCAGCCCCGCGACGAAGACCGGCAGCAGCCGGAGCGCCAGCCGCAACAGGTCCGCCTGCCCGAAAGGCTGCCCCTCCGCCTGCCCGAACAGCATCACGGGCTTGGCCGAAACCATCAGCGTCTGGCAAAAACCGCTGCCGATCGTGACGGTGAGGATCAGCGTCGTCGGATCGGTGCCGAAGCGCGAGAGCGGCAGGGCGAGCGCAGGGATCAGCACGGCGGCGCGTGCCGTGCGCGAGATGATGACGAGATGGGCGAGCGCCGCGACGATCACCGCGATCGCGATCGTCAGCGCCGGGCTCAGCGCCGTGTCGAGCGAGCCGACCAGCCGGTCGACGAGGAACGCCGCCGCGCCGGTTTCGAGCAGCGCTTCGCCGACGACGAGCGTCGCTGCGAGGAAGAAGAGCAGGTTCCAGTCGACGTCCTTCAGCGCGTCCTTGAAGGAAACACCCGACACCGCCTTTGAGGCCGCCAGCAGCGCGGCGCCGAGCGCAACCAGCGCGAGATCGATGCCGTGCCAGCCGCCGGTCGCCCACAGCGCGACGGTCCCGACGATGATGGCGGTCAGGCGTCGGTCGCCGAGGCGCGGCTTGGCCGGCGCGGCGACGGCGCGGCCGAGCGGCGTTTTGTCGTCGGCAGACAGGAACAGCCGCTGGATCGCGAAATTCGCCGCCAGGCTCATCGCGAGTGAAAATGGCGCGCCGATCAGCGCCCAGTCGAGATAGGAGATGTCCGGCCCGTCGATCTCGTCGATGAAGCCGAGCGCGATCAGATGCGCGCCCGCGCCGGTCAGCGATGCGCCGGCCGACAGCAGGATCACGCTCGGAAAGAGCAGCGCCAGCGCCTTGGTCACGCCTTTGCGGTCGATCGCCGCCGAAAGCGCCGCGAACACCGGCAGCAGGATCGCCGCCCGCGCCGAGGTCGAGGGAATGAAGAAGGCGGTCGCGAAGATGATCAGCGTCGCCGCCATGAAGATCCCCGGCACCGACCGCAGCCGCGACAGCGCGCGCATCGCGTGGCGCTCGGCGAGCCCTGTTCGCTTGATGACAGCGGCGAGGACGAAGGCGGCGATCAGCAGCCAGATGATCTCGTGAGGTCGAGGTGGCGAAGTCGGTCATTGCAGGGTCCGTTCTGCTGTTTGCCGACGAACGTCGCGCGGCACTGCCTATTCCCTTCAACGGCGAAAATACCGGGCCGGGAATAAAGCGCGGACCGCTCCGTTTGCCATTCGTGACCGGTCTGGGCGCAACGCCCGGCCGGCCCCTTTGAAACAGGAGGTCAAGATGAAAGACGTTTCCAAGAATCAGAACTCGCAGGCCGAAACCGTATCGCTCGGCCGTCGCCGTGCGCTCGGCCGCATCGGTCTGCTCGCCGCCGCTGCCTACAGCGCGCCGGCGCTTCTGCAACTCAGCCAGGCCCACGCGTCCGGCGCCGGCTCCGGCGGTGGCGCAGGCTCCGGCGGCGGCGGTGGTGGTGGCGGCGGTTCGGGCGGCGGCGCCGGCTCGGGCGGTGGCGGCTTCGGCGGCGGCTCCGGCGGCTTTGGCGGCGGCAGCTTCGGTGGCTCCGGCGGACGTGGGTCCGGTGGTCGCGGCGGGTTCGGCGGGTCGGGCGGTCGCGGTGGCCGTGGCGGCTCGTTCGGGCGCGGCGCCGGCCAGGCGATCGATTCCTTCGGTCGCGGCATGCAGGACATGGGCCGCAGCATCGGCCGCGCCTTCGGCTTCAACTGAGCCCATGTCGATGAACGCGGACCGGCCGGACGATTTCCGGCCGGTCTGCAAGCGTGAGGGACGTCACCATGCCCGCCAATCACTCCTGCGCGCTGGTCGACCGCCCGGTGCGCTTCGTCGATTCAGAAGCCGTTCTGGCGATCCTGAAGCGCGTCACCTGCGGCTGGTCGTGGACCGCCGTATCGGACGCGTCGGAACCCTTCCTCGAAGTGCGCCGCAGCGGCGCCGGCTTCGTCATCGACGAGCCGGAACGGCGAAGCTTCACCGAGCCGAGCGCCGTCAGCGCCGCCTGCAGCCTCGTCGCGATCCTGCTCAACCGCATGGTCGAGCCCGACCCGTCGATGCTGTGCCTCCATGCCAGCGCGGTCGCGCTCTCGGGCCGCAATTTCGTCTTCCCCTCGACCCACCGCGCCGGCAAGAGCACGCTCACCGCCGCGCTCGCCTTCGCGGGCGCGCAGATCGTCGCCGACGACATCGTGCCGGTCGATTGCCGCGGCGATCATGTCGGTGCGATCGTCGCCTCCGGCGTCGCCCCCCGCCTGCGCCTGCCGCTGCCGCGCGCGCTCGGCCGCCGTTTCGCCTTCCACGCCTGGCGCCGCAAGGGCCCGGACGACGGGCACTACCGCTACCTGGCGTTGCCGGCAGCAAGGCTCGCCCGGTTCGGGGAACGGCGGGACCCGAGCGCCTTCGTCTTTCTCGAACGCACGCACGGCGTCCGCCCGGAACTCCTGGCCGTCGCACCGGATCAGGCGATGAAGATCCTGCTCGTCCAGAATTTCGGCAACGCCGCGCCGTCCGACATCGTCCTGCGGCGCATGGACCAGCTTGCCGCCCGCTGCCCGGCCTTCCTGTTGCGGTACGAAATGCTTGCCGATGCAAGCGAAGTGCTGGCGCACCTCGCGGCTACGGACATCGCCGCGGCCCATGCCGCGCTTCGGCTCGGCACGCCGCGCGTCGCATCGGCGAAAGATGCGCACATACAGGCGGAGCTTCCGGCGCGTCGCATCGTCCGCGCGGAAGAAATCGTCCTCCAGCCGATGGGCGATGGCGGGGCGTTTCTCGCCGACCGTGCGGGCGGGGGCATCTTCGCGCTGGATGCGCTCGGCGCTGCGATCTGGGAAGCGCTCGCCGCCCCGGTCGCGCCGCTCGACCTCGCCGACGAACTCGCCGAAGCCTATCCGGAGATCGAACGCACGCGCATCGAGGCCGATCTTGCCGGCCTCATCTCGCGGCTGATGGAAAAGGGGCTCGCGCGGACGGTTTAGCGCGCCGCCGCGTCGAGGGCGGCGCGCTCTTCTTCCGCCGTCAGCGCCGGCCCGGCCTCGATCGCGCCGAGATAGGCCTCGAGCGCGTCGAGCGAGGAGGCCGGCGCATAGCCGTCGCCGCCGGCCGGCGCCGCCACCGCAAAGCGCATCGCCCAGTCGCCGTCATTGCGGCACGAGACCGCGACCACCGAAGCGCCGGCGCTGCGGTCGACCTCGTATTCGCGGCAAAGCGCGCCGCTCTGTTCGTTGAAGGAAGAGATCAGCCGCACGCGCCCTGCGCCCTCGGCAATGGCGACCTCGTCGCCCGACGCCGCGCTGTCGAGCACGCCGGCGATCTCGGCGCTGGAAAAGCCGGCAATGTCGGAGCCGGCGGGCGCCGCGCCCGGCGTCTGGCCGACCTGGTAGCCGATGAAGCCAGCCGCGACGGCGGTCACCAGCGAGGCCGCGAGCGGCAATTGCCAGGATGGCTGCGCGAAGCCGAAGCGTTTCGTGCGCGCTGCGCCGAGCGAGACCACGTTCGACACCGGCTGCGCACCTCCCGCGCGATGACGCTCGACCATGCCGCGCACCGCCGCGTCCAGTTCTGCCGGAACGGGTTCGGCCGGCGTGAAGGCGTCGCGTGCTGTTGCTCGCGTTTCCATGAACTCGGCGACGCGCATCATCAGCGCATCGTCGGTTTCAAGGGAGCGCTCGACGGCCTTTGTCGTCGCCTCGTCCAGTTCGCCATCGGCGAACGCCATCAATGTCTCGTCGTCGAAAATCATCGGCTCGTTCATGGGTTTGCTTCTTTCGCACCGGGAGAACGACCCGGCGCCGGGTTTATTCCCGTCAGCTCGGCAAGTCGCTTGCGCGCCCGCGCCAGCCGGCTCATCACCGTGCCGATCGGCACGCCGAGGACGTCGGCCGCTTGCCTGTAGGAAAGGTCGTCGACGCAGACGAGCATGATGATCTCGCGCTGTTCGCCGGGCATCGCGTCCAGCGCCTCGCCGACCGAAGCCAGCGCCTGGCGCGCGTCGAGCACCTGCTGCCCGTCCTCGCCGACGAGATCGTGGCGCTCGTAGACGTCCTCGCTCGGCCCGGCGGTCTTTTGCCGGCGCGTCCGATCGATCCACAGATTGCGGATGATGCGGAACATCCAGGCGTCGAAGCGCGTGCCCGGCTCGAAGCTCGCCGCGCTGGCGAGCGCCCGCTCGCAGGCCTGCTGCACCAGGTCGTCGGCGACGTCCGGCGCGCGCGCCAGCGACATCGCGAAGCGGCGCATGTTCGGCAGGAAGGCGATGAGCTGGTCGCCGATATCGTTGGGAATGACCGTCATCGCCCGTCTTCTTGAGAAAAAATTCGCCGCTCAGGAATATGTGTTCTCGCAGAACGTTTCCAGTGCGACGCTTATTCCTGTCATCAAATGAGGGTGGAGCCCGTGAGACGCATCAAAGGCCCGATCGCAGCCGTGACGGTGGCGCTGCTCCTGGCAGCGCTTCCGGTCGCGCCCGCGGACGGCTTCCGGCCGGTACTGGCGCTCGCCGACGACGGCGACGACGGCGGTGATGATGGCGGCGGCTCGTCCGCGGGAGCCGGCAGCGGCGGCGGGTCGCCGCCCTTTCGCGGCAGCGGTGCGCGTCCGCCGCGCTTCCTGCGTCAGATCCTGCGCCCCTTCGGCGCGATGCGACGCTCGGCGCCTCGACGCGCCCGCGCGCAGCCGCAGGTCGTGAATCTTCCAGACTATGCCGAGCGCGAGATCGTCGCGATCGGGCTCACGCCCGCCGACCGCGCCACGCTCGAAGCCGACGGCTATGCGATCCTGTCCGAAGAACGGCTGGAAGCGCTCGACCAGACGGTCCTGAAGCTGCGGATTCCGGACGGCCTTTCACTCGACGACGCGCGCGACGCCGTCCGCGCGATCAACGACGCCGCTACCGCCGATTTCAACCATTTCTACCGCGCCAGCGCCGGCGAGACTGGAGATTGCGAAGGCCCCGCCTGCGCACCGCTCGCGATGGTCAACTGGCCGCTCGGCGACCGGACCTGCCGGCCCACCGTCACGATCGGCATGGTCGACACGGGCATCAATGGCGATCACGCGATCTTCGAGGGCGCGGATCTGGAGGTACTGCGCATCGCCGACGAGGCCGATCCGTCCGGCCGCCAGCACGGCACGGCGGTCGCCGCGCTCATCGTCGGCAATGCGGCGGAGCGCACGCGCGGCCTCCTGCCGGATGCCGGCCTCATCGCCGTCGACGCCTTCGTCGCGGAAGGCGAGGGCGAGCGCGCCGCCGCCTATGACGTCGTGCGCGCCGTCGATCTCCTGATCGGCCGCGATGCGCGCATCCTCAATCTCAGCCTCGCCGGCGATGCCAACCTGGTGCTGGAGCGCATGGTCCGCGCCGCGGTCGACGCGGGCGCGGTCGTGGTCGCCGCCGCGGGCAATGACGGCGCGCGCGCCGAGCCGCGCTTTCCCGCGGCCTACCCGGACGTTCTAGCCGTCACGGCCGTCGACCGGCGGGGCCGGGTCTACCGCCGCGCGGTCCAGGGCGATCACATCGATCTCGCCGCGCCGGGCGTCGACATCTGGACCGCCGCGTCCATTTCCGGCGCCCGCACCAAGACCGGCACATCCTTCGCCGCGCCCTTCGTCACCGCGGCCGCCGCGCTGATCCTGCACGAGGAGCCCGGCCTCTCGCCGGCCGAAGTGGCGGAGCGCCTCGTCGAGCGCGCCGCGGATGCCGGCGAGCCGGGCCGTGATCCCGTTTTCGGAGCGGGCCTGCTCGACGCCGCTGGCATGTGCGGCGCGCGCGTCGAGACGGCGGGCAAGTGACTATTCGAGCTTGAAGCCGATCTTCAGCCCGACCTGGTAATGCGCGATCTTGCCGTTCTCGACATGGCCGCGGATTTCGCTCACCTCGAACCAGTCGACATTGTTCAGCGTCGAACTGGCGCGCGACACGGCGCCCTGGATGGCATCCTCGATCGAATCCTTCGAGGATCCGACGATCTCGATCTTCTTGTAGACGTTTTCCATGATGGTCTCCTTCGCGAGGGGTTTTCCCATCAGCTATGGCGCGCGCCCGCGAAGGAAAGACCGTTCAGCGCTTCAGCACGTCGGCCCATTCGGGATGCTTGCGAAATTGCGCCGCAGCGAACGGGCAGAGCGGGATGATGGTCTTGCCCTCGGCCCGCGCGTCTGCAACGGCGCGCTCGACCAGCTTCAGCCCGACGCCCTGACCGCGGAAGGCGTCCGGGACTTCCGTATGGTCAATGATGATCTGGCTGGCCCCGGCCTTGGAAAAGGTCATCTCGGCCAAATCGCCGCCCGCGCCCTTGAAGACATAGCGGCCCTTCGAGCCGGTATCCTCGCGTTTGATATCGCTCATCGCTTGCTCTCCCATTGGCACAGGAATTGCCGCGCCGCTTCGATTTCGACCGGCCGCACCTCGTGCGCGCCCTCGTGCCAGACCGTCTCGACGCCGGCGTCGAGCCCCTGCAGGTAGCTTTCCAGCCGGTTGGTCAGGTTCGGCGGGCAGATCGGGTCCTTGCGCCCGGCCGTGATCAGGATCGATTTGCCGGCGAGCGTCCCGTCCACCTGCGGCTGGAACGGAATCAGCGGATGCATCAGCACCGCGCCGTCGAAGAGGTTCGGCCGCGCGAACATGACGGAGGCGAGGATGTTCGCCCCGTTCGAATAGCCGAGCGCGAGCACCGCTTTCGGCTGCCGTTCGGCGATGATCGCCTCGACGAAGCCGGCCATGCGCGCTGTCCGCTCGGCAAGGTCCTCCATGTCGTAGACGCCCTCGGCGGTGCGGCGGAAGAAGCGCAGCGCGCCGCCTTCCGAAACGTCGCCGCGCGGCGAGACGATGGTGGCCGACGGCATCAGGTCGCGTCCGAGGTCGGGAAACTGATGCTCGTCGCCGCCCGTGCCGTGGAAGGTGAAGAGGAGCGGAGCGTTGACGCCCCCGTCCTCGATCCGGTGCTTGTAGCTTTCGGTGGTCATCATGGCCTCACGCATCGATCGGCTGGAGGTTCTGTTCGAGATAGGGCCGCAGGTGCTCGTGCTGCTTCGGCAGCTTCAGCGCCTCGCCCAGATGCGCGGCATCCTCGTCGCGGTCGAAGCCCGGCTCGTTGGTCGCGACCTCGAACAGGACGCCGCCCGGCGTGCGGAAATAGATCGCGTAGAAATAGTCGCGGTCGATCACCGGCGTGATCTGCTGGCCCGTCTCCATCAGCGCCTTGCGCACGGCAAGCTGTGCGTCCCGGTTCTCGACCGCAAAGGCGACGTGATGCACCGACCCCGCGCCCTGCTGGGCCGGATTCACGAGCGGATGCGCCTCGAGGTCGACGACATTGGCCTCGTTGCCGCCCTCGACGACGAAGCGGCGCACCGCGCCCTCCTTGGCCGTCTCCCTGTAGCCCATGGCGGTCAGGAGTTCGGCCTGCAATTCCGTGTCCCGCAGCCGCATCGACACCGAGCGAAAGCCGCGAATGGCATGGTCGGCGGCAACGCCGTTGCCGGTCCACGGCGCGCGGCTATCGCCGCTCGTCTCGACCAGCGCCAGCCCGTCGCCGTCCGGCCCTTCGAAGCGCAGCACGTTCTCGCCGAAGCGGTTTGACGGCGTGATGCCGGCGACGCCCTTCTCGGCCAGCCGCTTTTCCCAGAAGGGGAGCGAGCCCTCCGGCACCGAGAACACGGTCGTGCCGACCTCGCCCGTTCCCGGCCGGCCGCGCGCGGCGTTGGGGAAGGGGAAGTAGGTCATCACCGTGCCCGGCGTTCCGGCGCCGTCGGCGTAGTAGAGATGGTAGACGTCCGGCGCGTCGAAATTGACAGTCTTCTTCACCCGGCGAAGGCCGAGCGTGTCGGTGTAGAAGCGGTTGTTCTCGCGCGCGTCGCGCGCCATTGCGGTGACGTGGTGGAGCCCCTTGATCTGGTCGATCATGTCGATTCCCTTTCCCTCGGCTTGCGCGGCGATTGCGCCGTGCGTGATCCATGGGCCATATGTCGGCCATCGGGGGCGGATTGGAAGACCGTTCGGCAGAATGGACCGTTCTCTATTATCGAACAATCGATCCTTGATTGTTCAATCGGAGAGCTTCATGGCCAGGCGGAAACCGCGTCCCAACATCCTCTTCGTCACCTGCGACCAGTGGCGCGGCGACGCGCTCGGCATAGCCGGCAATGCGGTGGTCAGGACGCCGAATGTCGACCGGCTGGCGGGCGAGGGCACGGTCTTCCAGCGCCATTTCGCCAATGCCGCGCCCTGCGCGCCGGCCCGCGCCTGCATCTACACCGGCCTCTACCAGATGAACAACCGCGTCTGCCGCAACGGCACGCCGCTCGACGACCGCCACGACAACATCGCCCGCGCTGCCCGCCGCGCCGGCTACGATCCGACGCTGTTCGGCTATACCGACGTCGCGCCCGACCCGCGCCTGCACGACGCGAACGATCCGGCGCTGAAGGGCTATGAAGGCATCCTGCCGGGCTTTTCCGTCGGCCAGTTGCTGCCCGAGCACCAGCGCCAGTGGCTCGCCTGGCTCGGCGCGCAGGGCATCGACGTCTCGGTGGGTTCGCCCGACATCCACCGCCCCGCCAATGGCTCGAAGGCGATCGACACCTCGCCGCCCGCCTATTCCGCCGACCAGACCGAAACCGCCTTCATGGCGGACGCCTTCATGCGCTGGCATGGCGCGCAGGAAGCTGGCTGGTTCGCGCATCTCTCCTTCATCCGCCCGCACCCACCCTTCGCGGTGCCCGCGCCCTACGACACCATGTACGATCCGGCCGCGTGCGGCGGCTTCGCCCGCGCCGCCGATCCGCAGGCCGAGGCGATGGTGCACCCATTCGTCGCCGCCGAACTCGAGCGCACGAAGACGGGCAAGTTCCTGCCCGGCCGCAAGGGCAAGGCGCGCGATCTCGGCGAGGCGGACTTCCGCCAGATCAAGGCGCTCTACTACGGCATGATCTCGGAGGTCGACACGCAACTCGGCCGCCTCTTCGATCATCTGAAGGCGACCGGCCAGTGGAACGACACGATCGTCGTCCTGACCAGCGACCACGCCGAGCTGATGGGCGACCATCATCTCCTCGGCAAGGGCGGCTATTTCGACGGCAGCTACCACGTCCCGCTGGTCATCCGCGATCCACGCCGCAAGGCGGGACGGGCAGGGGTCACGCGCTTCACCGAGGCCGTCGATCTTTTCCCGACGCTCCTCGACCTGATGGACCTGCCGCCGCAGCCCTGGCTCGACGGCCGCAGCCTCGCACCCTTTCTCGACGGCAAGGTTCCCGACGACTGGCGCACCGAAGCCCATGTCGAGTTCGATTTCCGCACCGGCCCCGGCGGCTCGTCGAAGCGCATGCCGGCCTCGCAGCGCACCGCCAATCTCGCGGTCCTGCGCGGCGAGCGCTACAAACTCGTCCATTTCGCCGCCGGCCCCTCGCTGCTGTTCGATCTTGCGACCGACCCGTCCGAGACGATCGACCGCTCGCGTGACCCGGACTACCGCGACATCCATGTCGACATGCTCGAACGGCTCCTCGCCTGGCGCGCGGCGCATCTCGACCAGTCGTTGGCGCTCGGCGAACTCACCGACGAGGGCCCGCGCGGCCCCTTCGCGCCGCTGCCGCGTCCCTGAAGCAAGCAACGAAAAAGGCCCGGGAAATCCCGGGCCTTTCCGTCTCGAAGTCCGGCGATCGCTCGCCGTCCAGCGATCAGTTGGCGGGGTTGATCAAAAGCTGATCGTCACGCGCGTCGGCGAAAGTCGCCTCGTCATACTCGGGCTGCGCCTCGAGCTGCTCCTTGGTGAACGAGGTGTAGAGATACATCTCGCCATCCTCGTCCGACATGAAGGCGAGGTTTTCCATGGAGACGGCGACTTCCTTGTCGCCCATGCCCAGGAAACCACCCACTTCGAGCGTCACGAAGTCGACGGTCTCGCCGTCGAGGATGACGTCCTCGATCGAGCCGACATTCTCTTCATCTGCGCCGTAGACGGCGGTGCCGATCAGCTCTTCGGCGCTGAGGCCGGCAGCATCGACTTCCGTCAGCGTCGAGCGATCGATCGCAGCGGTGGCCGTATCGTCGGTCGCAGCGGCGTCGTCCTCGGCCGGGGCAGCGGCCATGTCGTCCGTCTCGGCTTCGTCCGCAGCCGGGGCAGCAGCCGTATCGTCGGTCGCGGCAGCGTCGTCGTCAGCAGCCATGTCGTCCGTGGCAGCGGCGTCGTCTTCAGCCGGAGCAGCGGCCGTGTCGTCGGTCGCGGCGGCATCATCGTCAGCGGCCATGTCGTCCGTCGCAGCGGCGTCGTCCTCGGCCGGTGCGGCAGCCATGTCGTCGGTGTCGGCCGCATCGTCAGCAGCCGGAGCGGTCGCAGTGTCGGTCGTCGCCGCAGCGCCACCCGTTGCAGCGCCGGTCGCGGCCATGCCTTCGGCATCGTCCGGATCATAGGCGTCGCGGTCGAACGCTTCCTGCTGCTCGAGCTGCTCGCGGGTCGTCGAGGCGACGAGCCAGGTCGAGCCGTCTTCACGCTGCGCCCATTCGAGCGAATCATACTCGAGCGCGACGTCCTTTTCGCCGAGGCCGAGGAAGCCGCCGACGCCGACCACGACGAGCGCGGCCTGGCCGTCTGCGCCGAGCACGATGTCGTTCACGGTGCCGATGCTCTCGGCATCGTCGGCAACGCCGTTATAGACGTTCTCGCCGATGATGTTGGAAGCCAGATGGCCTTCGACAGGCTCCGGGCCGGGGGTTTCCGCGGCATCGGCCGGAGCGGCTTCGGTCGCCGGAGCGGCTGCCGGATCGGTCGTGGCGGGGGCGGTTGTCTGGGCGAAAGCGCCCGTGGAAAGAAGCGTCGCGATTGCGGTAGTCGCCAAAAGGGTGCGGATCATGATAAATCTCTCCTGTGCATGTTCCAATTGCACGGCCGCGATGTCCGAACTTTTCGCAGGGGACGGGTATCGCGGCCTTTCACACATCAACAACGTCACTTTTCGACAGTTTGTTCCGCCGAAATCGGCGGCTGCTCCCGATTCCGTGATGTCTGTGCGGAACCACGCGCCCGCCTGCCCATTCTTGCCTCGTCACCACGACGCGAAAGGGCGATGATTTGCATTTCAAGGCGATTCTCAACTCCGAAGGCGGAACGCTCCGCACCGCCGATACCGACGCCCTGTCGACGGAAATCCGCGACAAGTTCGCCGCCGGTGGGCATTCGGTCGACATCGTTCTGGTGCCCGGCAAGAAGCTGGAGGCCGAGCTCAACGACGCGGTCGGCGACAAGAAGGTCGAGGGCGTCCTGATCGGCGGCGGCGACGGCAGCGTCTCGGGCGCCGCCGCCAAGCTGATGAAGACCGGCAAGGTGCTGGCGGTTCTGCCCGCCGGCACGATGAACCTCTTCGCCCGCAGCCTGCAGATCCCGCTCGATCTGAGCCAGGCCCTCGACGCGCTCGCTACATCGCCGGTTTCCGATGTCGACATCGCGACCGCGAACGGCCGGCCCTTCGTGCATCAATATTCGGTCGGCATGCACGCCAAGCTCGTCCATCTGCGCGAAAAGCGCGAATTCGCCTCGCGCCTCGGCAAGATCAGGGCGTCGGCGCAGGCCGCCGTCGACACGGTGCTCAACCCACCGCGCATCCGCGTCAGGCTCGAAATGCCGGGCGGCACGGAGGTCGAGGCGCGCACCTCGTCGATCGGCATCACCAACAATCTCTACGGCGAAGGCCACATCCCCTATACCGACACGCCCGATGGCGGCACGCTCGGCATCTATGTGACGAAGGCGCGCTCGCGCCGCGAGATGCTGGCCTTCCTCGCGCAGATGGCGCTCGGCAAATGGGAGACGAACGCGCAGGTGGAAATTCACCAGACCCGGTCGGTCACCATGCACATCCTGTCCGCGCACCGGAAATTCCGCTGCGTGATCGACGGCGAGCTGTGCAAGCTCGAGCCCAAGGTCGAGGTCAAGATCCATCCCGCCGCGCTCAAGGTTCTGCGCCCCGGAATCGCAGAGCCGAAATAGGCCGAATTACAAAAGGGCGCCGCGATGGCGCCCTTCGATCGTCATCGGTGCGGCAGAGATCACTCCGCCGGTTCACCCGTCACCGGTGTGTCGGTGCCGCCCGCCGCCGGCTGTTCGGTCGGCGCGCCGCCCACCGGCTCCTCGGGCTCGATCGCGCCGCCGAAGAGGCCGACGGCCCAGCCGACGATGCCGGCGAGGACGAGCGCGACGACCAGTATCGTCAGCAGATGAGTTCCCTTTCGGCCCTGCCGGGCTTCGGTCGGGTTGACCTTTACCTTGTCGTCCATGGCGATGCCCCTTTTCGGTTACGGTCGGTTGAGCGGATCGCGTGCCGGACGCCCGCGCGCCGGCTTCGCGTTTTCCTTGTAGATCAGGTAGCCGACCATCCCGAGCACCGGCACGATCAGCGCGACGGCAGAGCCCCGCCGCGCCAGCAACGCCGGCAGCGCCGCGACGGCGGCCGTGGTGGCAATGGCCTTGGCGTCGACGGAGCGCCGCTTGGCGGCCTCGCGCGCCTGCCGCTTGGCGGTCGAGGCGTGGATCACGACGATCAGGATGGCGAGGACGATGAAAGCGCCGGCCAGCGCGAGCGCGGCCGGGATCGGTCCCCAATGTCCCGCGATCCAGACATAGAGCGCGATCAGCCCGAACATGATGCCAAACAGCACCATCAGCCCGGCGATCGCATAGGCGATGGCCGAGCGCTTGGTGCGTCCGATGATGTCGGCGGTCTCGCCGGCTACGATGGATGCGATGAGCGTGGCGAACATGCGTCGCCTCAGCGGCGCGTCAGGAGAGCGAGGACGAAGCCGACGCCGGCTGCGATCGCGAGCGAGGAGATCGGCTTCTCGCGCACGGCTTCTTCGAGCTGCGCTTCATAATCCTTGGCCTGGCCGCGAATGTCCTCGATCGCCGCCTCGCTGCGCGCCTTGACGCTTTCGATGCCGGAGGAAGCAGCGCGCTGCGCCGAGCGGTAGGTGCGTTGGCCGGTCTCGCTGAGCTGGTCCTTGAGCTTCGTCACGTCGCCCTTCAGGCGCTCGATCTCGGCTTCGAGCTCGGCCTTCGTCTTCGCGTCGTTGGCGCGGACCTTGGCGGTGGTGGTGGGTGAAGCCATGGAATTTTCTCCTGTTTCCGGGTTGCCGAGCACTCAACGTGCGCGTCCCTTTCCAGTTCCCGCCTTTGTATAAGCAGGAACGAAATTATCCCGAGCCGCGTTGCGCGCTGGTGACGGAGAAAATTTGTGCCCCCATCCAGATACGAAAAGCGCCCGCCCATCGTGCGCCTGCCGCCGAAATCCAATGTCGAGATCGTGCTGCAGCGCGGCTCGCAGGTGGCGCTGATCGTCGTCGGTCTTCTCGCGCTTTGCTTCGCGCTCTATTTCGGCCGCTACATCCTCGCCCCCGTCGCCTTCGCGCTGGTCATCGGCCTGATGCTCGGCCCGGTCGCCGCGCGCATCGAGGCGCGGGGCATCTCGCCCTACATCTCCTCGGTCCTGGTGTTCATCCTGTTCGTCTTCAGCGTCTGCCTGATCGCGCTCGCGCTGGTCGGCCCCTTGTCGTATTGGGCCGATCGCGGGCCGCAGATGTGGCAGGAACTGCAACTGCGCATGTCGCAGCTTCGTGAGCCGATGGAGGCGCTGCGCGACATCCAGGAAGGCTTGCGCAACGCCACCGGCGAAACCGGCCTGACGGTCTCCGTCGAGGAGGGCTCGCCGATGGACAGCCTGATCACCGTCGCCCCGGCGATCGGCGGACAGGTGCTCATCTTCATGGCGACCCTCTACTTCTTCATCGCCACCCGGCACGAGACGCGAATTGCCGTCCTGCGCCTGTGCGTCGGCCGCCGCCTGCGCTGGCGCACGGCGCACATCTTCCGCGACGTCGAGACGCTGGTCTCGCGGTATCTGCTATCGATCACGGCGATCAACATGGCGCTTGCGGTTGCCGTCACCTGCGCGCTCTGGCTCGCCGGCGTGCCGTCACCCGCGCTCTGGGGCATCCTTGCCGGCCTACTGAATTTCGTCATGTATATCGGCCCGGCAATCATGGCTGCCGTCCTGTTCGCCGTCGGCCTCGTCACCTTCGATACCATCTCCGGCAGCCTGATGCCGCCGCTCGTCTATCTGGCAGTGAACCTGATGGAGGCGCAGTTCGTCACGCCGATGGTCATCGGCCGGATGATGACGCTCAACCCGTTCATCGTGCTGATCGCGCTGACCTTCTGGATCTGGATCTGGGGCCCTATCGGCGGCTTCGTCGCCATTCCGGCTTTGCTCGTCGGCTACGCCATGGCGCGCAACCTCATCCCCGGCTGGGGCCCCCAGGGGCCGCGCCTGCCGGATTAGCGGCCGCTAGATAAAGGGCCGCGGCTTCAGGTGCATGTCGGTCGACCAGTCGGCGAGGCGCTCCAGCCCTTCGAGGTCGAGCACGACGCAGCCCCGGTCGCGCCATTGCAGCAATTGCCGCTCGGCCAGCCGGCGCACCGTCTTGTTGGTGTGGACAAGCGAGAGGCCGAGCGTGTCGGCGACATGCTGCTGGGTGATCGGAATTTCGATCGGTTCCTTCGACGTGTTGAGCCCCGTGCCCTGCGAGCGCCGCACGATGAAGGCGATCAGGTAGGCGAGCCGTTCGGCGGCGTTGCGCCGGCCGATGCTCAGGATGTTCTCGTCGAGCATGCACTCCTCGCGCGAGGAGAGCCAGGTGATGTCGTAGGCAAGTTCGGGATGCTCGCGGTAGAGCGTCAGCAATTCCTCGCGTTCGAACACGCACAGGATCATCGGCGACAGCGCCTCGACCGAATGCTCCATCTCGCCGGTCACCGTGCCCTGAAGCCCGAGAAGATCGCCCGGCATCGCATAGTTGACGATCTGCCGGCGCCCGTCCGGCAGCATCTTGTAGCGGAAGCTCCAGCCCTGGAGCACCGTATAGAGATGCGGGTTGCGCGTGCCCTCGGCGAGCACGGTCGCGCCGCGGTCGACGGTCAGCTCGCCCTTCTTGAACCGGCTGATGAACTCGAGCTCGGGCTTGGTGAAGGACCGAAAGATTTCACGCGCGTGAAGAGGGCATTTCTCGCAAGGATATTTCCTTGCAGAACGGATCGCGATTTCGGCCACCAGCGGGCTCCAGGAGAGGAAATATCAGTCCCTGAAACGATCTATAGAGAGCCAGCCGCCCGTTGTCAGCGGAGAAGGATTAGCTCCTCAAATATATTCGCAAAAGCTGATGGACATGTCATAGTTAAATGACATGACGCCGTCCGGCAGGCCAATTGCCAAAATGTCGGGAGTTGTGAATTTGTCGGAGAAGCCCCTCAAGGATTTGCGCATTCTGGTGATGGAGGACGAATTCCTCATTGCCATGGATGTCGAGCAGTTGTGTCAGGACCATGGCGCCGAGGAAGTCGTCATCCTGCGCACCCTGAAGGAGCTGGGCGACCGCCCTTTTGGCGAGCGCGGCATCAATGTCGCCGTCGTCGACGTGATGCTGGCCGGCGAATCCACGGTGGAGTTCGCAAAGACCCTGCAGGACAGCAACGTACCCTTCGTCTTCGCGACGGGCTATGCCGAGAACGAGCACCTGTTCGAGGCGTTTCCCGGCATTCGCGTCGTCGGCAAGCCTTACGCCGGCCCGACCCTGATCACCGCCATCGTTGAGGCGGTGAGCGCGGGGCAGGGCCGGGAAGCGTCAGGCGGCGTTTGAGCCCATCACCTGGGCCGCGATCGAATCCGGCCCGTAGTCGGATTCCCCCGAAACCTTCAGAAGTTCCTGCAGGCGCGTGCGTGCGCGGCTGACGCGGCTCTTGATCGTACCGACGGCGCATTCGCAGATCTCGGCGGCCTCTTCATAGGAAAAGCCCGACGCGCCGATCAGGATGATCGCCTCGCGCTGGTCTTCCGGCAGCCGCTCGAGCGCGTTGCGGAAATCTTCGAGGTCCATCGAGCCGTGCTGGCTCGGATGCACGGCAAGCCGCGCCGTCATCGCGCCGTCGCTGTCCTGCACCTCGCGTCCGCGCTTGCGCATCTGCGAATAGAACTCGTTGCGCAGGATGGTGAAGAGCCAGGCTTTCAGGTTCGTGCCCGGCTGGAACGAGGACTGCTTGTCCCACGCCTTGACGAGCGTCTCCTGGACGAGGTCGTCGGCACGGTCGGAATTTTGCGACAGCGACACGGCGAACGCGCGAAGGCTGGGAACCGCACCGAGCAGTCCGGTCTTGAAATCGGTATCGGCAGCCATGCTTTAGTCTCCCTTGCGAGCGCTGGCACCAGCTTCGCGATCCTCGAGTTGCCTCAACAGATCGGCGAATCGGTCGGGGACTTCTTCCGTCACGAGTTCGTCGTAATATTGTTTGAGCTTGCGCCCGATCTCGGAATTGGAGCCCAGAGGCTCCGTGCGCTCTGTCACTGCCGGCTGATCCTTGTTCGGCTTCATTTCTGCCTCGGTGCCCCCTGCATTGTCGTGCCAACGTGCGGCAATTGCCATGCGTCGTTTCCCCTGTCATCCGTTGCCTGCGATACGCGGCCGAAGAAAGCCGCGGCGCCACGCCGGCGCGCAAAATCGATATCAAACGCGAAAGCCTCGCGATTCGTTCCTTGGCCGGGAACTTTTTTGCTGCGGGCGAGTTTGAAGGGCGCTACTGATCCGCAATTCCTGCCTTTATGTCTTGAGGGAGACGTCCAATCATGAGTTTGTCCGCAAGGATCGCGCCGCATTTGCCATTCTTGCGCCGGTTTGCCCGCGCAGTCTCCGGCTCACAGACCAGCGGCGACGCGCTCGTCGCGGCCACGCTGGAAGCCATCATCGCCGATCCAAGCGTCTTCCCGGCCGCCTCGACCGACCGGATCGCGCTCTATCAGATATTCACCAAGCTGTTCTCGTCCGTCGCCGTGCGTGTGCCCGACGAGGCGCCGGCCAATCCCTGGGAAAGCCGCGCCGTCGCCAATCTCTCCTCGCTGGCGCCCCTCCCGCGCCAGGCCTTCCTGCTCGTCGCCGTCGAAGGCTTCGGCGAGCGCGAGGCCGCCGAGGTGCTCGACGTCGAGCAGACGGAGTTCTCCCGCCTCCTCGGCCAGGCGAGCGACGAGATTTCCCGCCAGGTCGCGACCGACATCCTCATCATCGAGGACGAGCCGCTGATCGCGATGGACATCGAGCAGATGGTCGAAAGCCTCGGCCACCGCGTCGTCGGCACGGCCCGTACCCACAAGGAAGCGACCGCGCTGTTCAAGACCAGCAACGCCAAGATGGTTCTGGCCGACATCCAGTTGGCCGACGGGTCGTCCGGCATCGACGCGGTCAACGAGATCCTGGCCTCGGCCAGCGTCCCCGTCATCTTCATCACCGCCTTCCCGGAGCGCCTGTTGACGGGCGAGCGTCCGGAGCCGGCTTTCCTGGTGACCAAGCCGTTCAATCCCGACATGGTCAAGGCGCTGATCAGCCAGGCCCTTTTCTTCGACCGGCAGTCGCAAGCGGCGGCCTGAGATCGTTGAAAATATGCGGACAGGCACGGTCCTGTCCGCATGGGAACAAGCCTGCCCGGCAACGCGTTGGAAATCCAAACGGCGGCGGGGCATTCTATGGAGAAGGCAGATGCTTTACTGGGCTCTGGTGTTTCTGGTCGTGGCGCTGATCGCGGGTGCGCTGGGGTTTGGCGGCATTGCCGGCGCTTCCGCCGGCATCGCGCAGATTCTGTTCGTCATTTTTGTCGTTCTTTTGTGCGTCTCTCTGGTTGCCGGATTCATGCGCCGCGCCAATTGAGAATGGACGAGGGAATTTCAACGCGGCCGCGGGGCGGACGATAAATCGACGACGGCCATCATCTGGGGGCATTTCCGGCGTGACTTTTGAAACCGCTGACATGATCGACGAGGAGCGCGTGCTCGCGACCGCGTTGAAGAATGCCGGCGTGGCTGTGATTGCCCAGGATACAGATCTGAAGGTCAGGTGGGCGCAGAACCTGCCGTCCTCCTGGAATGCGGGTTCGATCGTCGGCCAGTCCGACGACCAGTTCCTCGCGCCCGCTGATGCCGAGACTGCGCTAGCGATGAAACGCCAGGTCATGGCGAACGGCCAGCCCGCCCATTACGAGTTCCGCCAGGGCGCCGACGATGGCGGGCGGTGGTTCTCCGTCTGGCTCGATCCGCAGCGCGGCTCCGACGGCGCCGTCAACGGCATCGTCTCGACCATCGTGGAAGTGACCAGCCAGAAGCACCGCGAGCAGACGCTGCGCACGCTCCTGCGCGAGGTCAGCCACCGCTCCAAGAACCTCCTCGCCATCATCCAGAGCATCGCCACGCAGACCGGGCGCTACTCCGGCTCGATCGAGGTGTTCCTGACGCGCTTTCGCGGCCGTATCCAGTCGCTCGCCTCCTCGCAGGACCTCGTCACCTCGTCCAACTGGCGCGGGGCCACATTGAGCGAACTCGTCGCCGGCCAGGTCAGCCGCTATTGCGAGGACCCGGCCTTCTCGATCCGGCTGAAGGGGGTCGACCCCTATCTCAATCCCAACGCCGCGCTCCATATCGGTCTGGCGCTGCACGAGCTCGTCATCAATTCGATGAGCCACGGCGCCCTGTCGCGGCCGAACGGCTATGTCGGCCTGTCTGCGGCGCTGGAGGACGAGGCGGACGGCAAGCGCGCCATTCTCCTGAACTGGCACGAGAACACCCGCGTCGCCGAAAGCGCGATCGGCGACAAGCGCTTCGGCAGCGTCGCGCTGGAGCGGGTCGTGCCCGCCTCGGTCGAGGGCGAGGCTTCGCTCGAATTCGCCGAGGGCTATCTCGACTATCGCCTGCGCATTCCCGAAGGCAATTTCGAACTCTGAACGCCGCTCCAAAAAAAAGCCGGCCACGTCGGGCCGGCTTTGGAGGGGGCGAAGAAGGTGTTCGGGGGATCCACGCTTCCTCATTCAGCGAAGCGCCGTTCGCCATGGGGGGGGCGATTGGAGGGGTCGGCGTCGGGCCTCTTCACTGTGCCTGTTAACTGTTTCGACACGAATGGGTTCCGTTACGTTCATTCTTTTTTGCGATGATGCCTCGGAACGGAAAATCCGATGCGTCGTTTGATTGTCAGACGGCGCAGCAAGGGAGGCGGATATGGTCGCTCACATGATGAATCTGGAAAGTGCAGCGCGCCTGGCCATGGGCGATCACCAAAGCGACAATTCCGAGCCGCTGCCGCCCGGCCCCAATTACGGCCCATTCGGCTATTTCCGCCTGGCGCTGCTGATCCTCGCGGCCCTGATCGCCGGCACGCTTCTCTTCAATTTCCTGAGCTAGAAGCGTCTCATCTCTGCGGTTGAAGCTTCTCCGGCGGAATCCGCACGGTCATTTCGCCGCGATTGGGCTCCACGAAAAGCACCAGCGCATACATCGCTCCGTAGACGATCCCCGCCAGGATCAGGAGCGTCATCAGAAACCGGAAAAGTGTAGGCATCGGTCTCCCGTCTGTCCGCCGCGCTCGCGTGTGCCTTTATGGGACGCGGCGTTGCCGAGTGCAAGCATAAGTCGTATCTGCGCTGCACCCTCGATCCGCCTTGACGTTCGCCCCGTTCCTGTCGATACCGCTCCTGAGGAGACGGGCATGGGCGCCACGGTGATGACGGAACTGATCGAGCATGTGCGCGCCCGCATCGGCACGCGCACGCTCGTGCTCGTCGGCCTGATGGGCGCCGGCAAGACCTCGGTCGGCCGCAAGGTCGCGCAGGCCCTGCAGCTTCCTTTCGCCGACAGCGACCACGAGATCGAAAGCGTCTCGCGCATGACCGTGCCCGAACTCTTCGAGGCCTATGGCGAGGTCGAGTTCCGCGCGCTGGAGCAGCGCGTCGTCACCCGCCTCATCGCCGACGGCCCCGCCGTCATCGCCACCGGCGGCGGCGCGTTCATGAACGCAGACACCCGCGCGGCCATCCGCGCCCACGGCATTTCGATCTGGCTCAAGGCCGACCTCGACACGCTGATGGAGCGCGTCGCGCGCCGCCAGAACCGGCCGCTTTTGAAGACGCCGGACCCCCGCGCGGTCATGCGCAAGCTGATGGACGACCGCTATCCGGTCTATGCCGAGGCCGACGTGACCGTGACGAGCCGCGACGCCCGCCATACCGTCATCGCCGGCGAGATCATCGAGGCGGTGGACGCGAAGCTGAACCAGAGCATGACGAAGGTCGATTGAGAATGACGAGCCGTGTCGATGTCGAGCTTGGCTCGCGCTCCTATCCGATCCTGATCGGCCCCGGCACGCTGGACGGGGCGGGCGCGGCCATCGCCGCCCGCCTGCCTAGCGCCCGCGTCGCCATCGTCACCGACGTCAATGTCGCCGAGCGCCAATTGCCGCGCCTCGAAGCCTCGCTGACCGCGTCCGGGATCGGCCACGAAGTCCTCGTCCTGCCGGCGGGCGAGGCGACGAAGAGCTTCGCCAGGCTCGAAGACGTCGTCGATTTCGTCCTCGCCGGCCGCTTCGAGCGCAATGATTGCGTCCTCGCGCTCGGGGGAGGGGTCATCGGCGACCTCACCGGCTTTGCCGCCGGCATCGTGCGCCGCGGCATGGAATTCGTCCAGGCGCCGACCTCGCTCCTGGCGCAGGTGGATTCGTCCGTTGGCGGCAAGACCGGCATCAACACCAAGCGCGGGAAGAACCTCGTCGGCGTCTTCCAGCAGCCCGCCCTCGTCATCGCCGACACCGCCGCGCTCGACACGCTGCCCCCACGCGAGTTCCGCGCCGGCTATGCCGAGATGGCGAAATACGGCCTGATCGACCAGCCCGATTTCTTCGCCTGGTTGGAGCAGAACTGGCGCGACGTGTTCGCCGGCGGAGAGGCCCGCGTCGAGGCCATCCGCCGCTCCTGCCAGTCCAAGGCCGACGTCGTCGCGCGCGACGAGCGCGAGACGGGCGATCGCGCGCTGCTCAATCTCGGCCACACCTTTGCGCACGCGATCGAAGGCGCGACCGGCTATGACGGCGCGCGTCTCGTCCATGGCGAGGCAGTGGCGATCGGGATGGTGCTGGCGCACCGCTTCTCCGCCCGCCTCGGCCTCATGCATCCCGTCGAGGCCGATCGCGTCGAGCGGCATCTGGCCGAAGTCGGCCTGCCGACGAAGATGTCCGACATTCCCGGCGGCCTTCCTGGCTCCGAGGCCCTCTTGACCTATATTGCGCAGGACAAGAAGGTGTCGCGCGGCGCGCTCACCTTCATCCTCACCCGCGGCATCGGCCGGTCCTTCATCGCAAGGGACGTCGCCTCCGCCGATGTCCTAGCCTTCCTGACGGAGAATTTGCCGGCATGATGCTGACGATTGCCATCATCATCTTCCTGATCATGATGTCCTTCCTGTTTTCGGGAACGGAGACCAGCGTGACGGCGGTCTCCCGCGCGCGCCTGCACACGCTCGAGCAGAATGGCGACGCCCGCGCCGGCGTCATCACGCGGCTGATCGAGCGCAAGGACCGCATGGTCGGCGCGCTCCTGATCGGCAACAACCTCGTCAACATCCTCGCCTCCTCGCTCGCGACCAGCGTGCTCCTGACGGTCTTCGGCTCGGCCGGCGTCGTCTACGCCACGATCGGCATGACGGTCCTGCTCGTCATCTTCGCCGAAATCCTGCCGAAGTCGTGGGCGCTGTCGAAGCCCGAGCAGTTCGCGCTCACCGTCTCACGCTTCGCGCAATTCGCGGTGCTGATCTTCGGTCATTTGTCGGTGGCGGTGAACTTCATCGTCCGCGCGCTGCTCGGCCTGTTCGGCATCCATCTCGGCCGCGACGACAATCTCCTCTCCGCCCACGAGGAAATCCGCGGCACGGTCGAGGTGCTGCAGCGCGAGGGCGGCCTTGAAAAGCACGACCGCGACCGCGTCGGCGGCCTTCTCGACCTCCACGAGCTCGAAGTCTCCGACATCATGGTCCACCGCACGGCGATGCGCTCGGTCAATGTCGACGAATCGCCCGAGACCGTGGTGCGCGAGATCCTGCAAAGCCCGCACACGCGGCTGCCGCTGTGGCGCGGCTCGACCGACAACATCGTCGGCGTCATCCACGCCAAGGACCTGCTTCGCGCGCTCAACGATGTCGGCAACGACTTCGCCCGCATCGACATCATGAAGGTTGCATCCAAACCCTGGTTCGTGCCCGACACGACGACGCTTCAGGACCAGCTCAACGCCTTCCTGCGCCGCAAGGCCCACTTCGCGATCGTCGTCGACGAATATGGCGAGGTCGAAGGCCTCGTCACGCTGGAAGACATCATCGAGGAGATCGTCGGCGAGATCGCCGACGAGCACGACGTCGAGATGCAGGGCGTCAAGCAGGAGGCGGACGGCTCGGTCGTCGTCGAGGGTTTCGTCCCGATCCGTGACCTGAACCGCGCGCTCGACTGGAACCTCCCCGACGAGGAGGCGACCACCATCGCCGGCCTCGTCATCCACGAGGCGCAGATGATTCCCGAGGAAAAGCAGGCCTTCACCTTCCACGCCATGCGCTTCGTCGTCCTGAAGCGCGAGAAGAACCGCATCACGCGGCTGCGCATCCGCCCGCTGGGCGACGTGGTCGCGCCGCCGGTCGCCCCGCCGCAACTGCAGCTTCCCCCGCCGCGCGAGACCGAGCCGGAACCCGTCCGCCCGCCGGCCGCCTGACGGACGCTACCAGCGCGTCGCTTCGCCGGGCGCGGACGGCTCGATCGCCAGCGCATGGACGCCCGCCTCGAGTTCGGCGGCGAGCGCCGCATTGACGGCGCGGTGGCGCTCGATCCGGCTCATGCCGGCGAATTCGGCGGCGACGATGCGCACGCGGAAATGTGTCTCGCCTGCGCCGTCGAACGTCTCATGTTCGCCCGAATGCTGGTGATGGTGGCCGGCATGGAGGTGGCTTTCATTGACGACCGCGAGCCGGTCGGGATGGAAGCGCTCCTGAAGCTTCGTTTCGATGGCCGTCTGGATCGTCATCTGAGGTCTCCTTCATGCGGCGCGATGCCGCTTAATTCCAAATCACCGGCAGGACGTTCATTGTCCGCCGAATGTCAATTCTTGTTTCGCGCGCCGAAGCACCCATAATTCCCGGTTCGACGGTAACGAGTTTCCATGAACGCCTATTCGAAATATTTCGAGAAGATCAAGGTCCGCCGCTCGCCCGAGGCCGAGCGGGCGTCGAGCGCGCCCGTGTGCCAGTGGGACGGCTGCAAGGAGCCCGGCACCCACCGCGCGCCGGTCGGCCGCATGGCCGAGGGCCAGTATTTCAAGTTCTGCTTCGACCATGTGCGCGAGTACAACAAGGGCTTCAACTATTTTTCCGGCCTTGCCGAGGGCGACATCGCCCGCTTCCAGAAGGAGGCGCTGACCGGCCATCGCCCGACCTGGAAGATGGGCGTCAACAAGGGCGCGCAGGCCTCGCCGGATTTTTCGCAGAAGCGCTCAGGCCGCTCCGGCCCCAATGCGCGCATGCGCGATCCCTACGGCATGTTCAAGGACGGCATCGACCCGTCCGACCGCCCGCGCACCCGCAAATTGAAGTCGCTTGAGGCCAAGGCCATGGAAACCTTGGGCCTGGACCCGTCGGCGACTGGTGCGGCGATCAAGCAGCGCTATAAGGAACTGGTGAAGCGGCATCACCCCGATGCCAATGGCGGCGACCGCGCCTCCGAAGACCGGTTTCGTGATGTCATCCAGGCATACCGGATGCTCAAACAAGCGGGTTTGTGTTGATTGCGCCGTCTGGTAAACCGATGGCCGACGAAGAATGGGACGAGCGGTCGCACCGGCTGCCGCATGTGGAGACATGATGAACAAGGTTGACCGCGACATCGCAAACCTGCCCGACACGACCGTTTCGGTTCGCGAGAAGTTCGGCTTCGAATCCGAGATGGTGGTGCCCGCCTATTCGATTGCCGACAGCCACGTGCCGGACATCGACCCCGACTATCTGTTCGACAAGCAGACCACGCTCGCGATCCTCGCCGGCTTCACCTACAACCGCCGCGTCATGATCTCGGGCTATCACGGCACCGGCAAGTCGACCCACATCGAGCAGGTCGCCGCGCGCCTCAATTGGCCCTGCGTGCGCATCAATCTCGACAGCCACGTCTCGCGTATCGACCTCGTCGGCAAGGACGCCATCGTCGTGCGCGAAGGCATGCAGGTCACCGAGTTCAAGGACGGCATCCTGCCCTGGGCGTACCAGCACAACGTCGCGCTCGTCTTCGACGAATACGACGCCGGCCGCCCGGACGTGATGTTCGTCATCCAGCGCGTGCTCGAATCCTCCGGCCGCCTGACGCTGCTCGACCAGAGCCGCGTCATTCGCCCGCACCCCGCCTTCCGCATCTTCGCCACCGCCAACACGGTCGGCCTCGGCGACACGACCGGCCTCTATCACGGCACGCAGCAGATCAACCAGGCGCAGATGGACCGCTGGTCCATCGTCACGACGCTGAACTACCTGCCGCATGACGACGAGGTGAACATCGTCCTCGCCAAGGCGAAGCACTTCCGCAACGACAAGGGCCGCGATACCGTGGGCAAGATGGTCCGCGTCGCCGACATGACGCGTTCGGCCTTCATGAACGGCGATTTGTCGACCGTCATGAGCCCGCGCACCGTCATCACCTGGGCCGAGAACGCGGACATCTTCAAGGATGTCGGCTTCGCCTTCCGCCTCACCTTCCTCAACAAGTGCGACGAGTTGGAGCGCAGCGTCGTCGCCGAATTCTACCAGCGCGCCTTCGGCCAGGAACTGCCCGAATCCGCCGCCAACGTCGTTCTGGCCTGACGGGACGAGATGGCCGGGCCGGGAGACAACACGCGCAACAAGCCTGCGAAAGGCGCCGACACCGACGCCTTCAAGCGCGCGCTGTCGCTGTGCGTGCGCGCCATCTCCGGCGATGCGGAGATGGAAGTCACCTTCGCCAAGGAAAAGCCGGCCCTGACCGGCAACCGCGCCCGTCTGCCGGACCTGCCGCGCAAGCCGAGCCCCACCGACATCGCGGTCACCCGCGGCATCGGCGATTCCATGGCGCTGCGCCGCGCCTGTCACGACAATGCCGTCCATTCCAAGCTCGCGCCGCAGGGCAAGCAGGCCCGCGCCATCTTCGACGCGGTCGAGCAGGCCCGCGTCGAGGCGATCGGCTCGCGCGCCATGACCGGCGTCGGCGACAATATCGGCTCGATGCTGGAGGACAAATACTCCAAGGCCAATCTCGCCGCCGTCACCCAGCAGTCCGAGGCCCCGCTCGAGGAAGCCGTCGCGCTGATGGTGCGCGAGCGCCTGACCGGCCGCGCCGCGCCGAAGAGCGGCGAGCGCGTCGTCTCGCTCTGGCGCGACTGGATCGAGGACAAGGCCGGCGACACGCTCGACGGCCTGACGACCAATGTCGACGACCAGCAGGCCTTCGCCCGCGTCATGCGCGACATGCTGGCCTCGATGGACATGGCCGAGGACCTCGCCGAGGACGAGCAGTCCGACGACAGCGAGGACAATGAGGACGACCAGCCCGAGGGCGAGGATTCGGCCGACGATGGCGGCGAGGACGATTCGGGCTCCGACCAGAGCCAGGCCGACGAATCGCAGGAGACGAGCGACGACCAGGAGGCCGGCGAGACCGAGGCGACCGACGCCTCCGCCGACGACATGGCCGACGACGACGAGCTCGACGCCGAAACGCCGGGCGAGACGCGCCGCACCAATGATCCCTTCGCCAACCTGCCGAAGGAGATCGACTACAAGGTCTTCACCCGCGAGTTCGACGAGACGGTCGGCGCCGCCGAGCTGTGCGACGAGGAGGAACTGGAGCGCCTGCGCGCCTTCCTCGACAAGCAGCTCGCCAACCTTCAGGGCGTCGTCGGGCGGCTGGCGAACCGCCTCCAGCGCCGCCTGATGGCGCAGCAGAACCGCTCCTGGGAGTTCGACCTCGAGGAAGGCTCGCTCGATCCGGCCCGCCTCGTGCGCGTCGTCATCGACCCGATGCAGCCGCTCTCCTTCAAGCGCGAGCGCGACACCAATTTCCGCGACACGGTCGTGACATTGGTGCTGGACAATTCCGGTTCCATGCGCGGTCGCCCGATCACCGTCGCCGCCACCTGCGCCGACATCCTCGCCCGCACGCTGGAGCGCTGCGGCGTCTCGGTCGAGATCCTCGGCTTCACCACGCGCGCGTGGAAGGGCGGGCAGGCGCGCGAGAAGTGGCTGAAGGGCGGCAAACCCGCCAATCCCGGCCGTCTGAACGATTTGCGCCACATCATCTACAAGTCCGCCGACGAGCCGTGGCGCCGCGCGCGGCGCAATCTCGGCCTGATGATGCGCGAAGGGCTGCTGAAGGAAAACATCGACGGCGAGGCGCTTTTGTGGGCGCACCAGCGCCTGATCGCGCGGCCCGAGCAGCGCAAGATCCTGATGATGATCTCCGACGGCGCGCCGGTCGACGATTCGACGCTGTCGGTCAATCCGGGCAACTATCTGGAGCGCCATCTGCGCGCCGCGATCGACCTGATCGAGACCCGCTCGCCGGTCGAGCTTCTGGCCATCGGCATCGGCCACGACGTCACCCGCTACTACCGCCGTGCCGTCACCATCGTCGACGCCGAGGAACTGGCCGGCGCGATGACCGAGCAGCTCGCCAGCCTCTTCGACGAGGAAACGGCGCGCTCCGTTCGCGGCCAGCAGCGCCGGGCGGGATGATCGCGCGTCTCTTCGCGGCATCGTTCGCGCTGGCATCGCTCGCCGGCCCGTCGCACGCATCCGAGCCTTTTCCCGTCGACCTGACATTCAGCCCGATCGACAAATTCCGCGTCGCCGGCGCGGACGGCGATTATGGCCGCCTGGCCTTCATCGGCGGCTTCTCGATGACCGGCGACCGGCGCGAATTCGGCCAATTGTCCGGCTTCCGCTTCCTGACGCCCGGCGGCGATTTCATCGGCGTCGCCGACCACGGATACTGGTTCTCTGGCGCCGTCCTGCGCGACGAGGACGGCGTCCCCGTCGGTCTCGGCGATTTTTCGATGCAGCAGATGGTGGATGAGGCGGGCCGTCCCATCGACGACAAGGAGCGCGTCGACGCCGAGGGCATCTCGGTCCATGACGGCATGGCCACGGTCTCCTTCGAGCGCCGCGCCCGCGTGTCGGAATACGCGATCGATCCCGCCGGCATGTCCGGCCCGATCCGCGATCTGGACTTCCTGATCCCCCGCGGCGAACTGCGCTACAATGCCGGCCTCGAAACCGTCGCCCGATCGGGTGCCGACGGCCCGCTTGCCGGCGCGCGCATCGTCATCGCGGAAAAGTCGATCGACGGTCAGGGCAACATCTTCGCCGCCGTTCTGGAAGGGCCGCAAAAGGGCGTCTTCAAGGTCCGCCGCACCGACGAGTTCGACGTCACCGACGGCGTCTTCCTGCCCGATGGCGACCTGCTGCTTCTGGAACGCCGCTTCTCCTACGCCCGCGGCGTCGCCATGCGCCTGCGCCAGATCGCGGCGCGCGACATCCGCCCCGGCGCGCTCGTCGACGGCGAAATCCTGCTCGACGCCAACATGGCCTACCACGTCGACAACATGGAAGCGCTCGACCTCTACCGCCGCACCGACGGCCGCCTGATCCTCGCCCTCATGTCGGACGACAACCAGTCCTGGATTCAGCGCAATCTCTATCTGGAGTTCGAACTGGCGGAGGATTGAGGGCTCGCGCCTGAACACCCCCCTCTGGCCTGCCGGCCATCTCCCCCTCAAGGGGGGAGATCACGCACGGCCATGACGAGACTGATCTCCCCCCTTGAGGGGGAGATGGCCGGCAGGCCAGAGGGGGGTGGCGACGCTGAAGGTTACCGCACCGCCGGCGCCGGCCGCAGCACCGACAACAGCGCCCCATATGGCCCGAGCATCACCACGCCGAGCGCCACCTTCACCACGAGGTCCCCCAGCGCCAGCGACACCCAAAGCGGCACCTCGGCCCCGAGGAACGGCACCGGAAAGCCGAGCGACCCGTCCTCCAGCCCGAACCCCGTATCGAGCACCGCGAACCGCACCGCAAACGCCAGCGAGAAGAACATCGCCGTATCGACGAGCGAGCCGATGATCGTCGAGATCAGCGGTGCCTGCCACCAGGCGTTCCGGCGCAAGCGGTCGAACACGGCGACGTCGAGCAGTTGCGCGACGAGGAAGGCCGAGCCAGAGGCGATGGCGATGCGCGGCGTCGCCAGCCACACCGACAGAGCGACGGCGATGACGAAGCCGACCAGCACCACCTTGCGCGCCACGGCAGGGCCGAAGCGGCGGTTGGTCAGGTCCGTGACGAGGAACGCGATCGGATAGGTAAACGCTCCCCAGGTCAGGAGATCCTGGAGGCCGAAATGCGGGAAGGGATATTGGACGAGGACGTTGGAGGCGGCGACGATGCCGGCCATCGCGGCCACGAAGGGCCACACATTGACGTTCTGGGTCTGCATTTTTTTAACCTGGGTTATGGAACCAGTCGGCGGGCGCCCCCGTCAAGGAACGCCCGCCGTCGATAGGGTCAGCCGAAGCGGATCAGGCGGTCGCCTGTTCCTGCGTCTTCTTGGCGATCTGCTTCTTGAGCAGGCGCGCGCGCTGAGAAAGATCGCTCACGCCGGCCTTGAGCAGGAAGGCGTCGAGGCCGCCGCGGTGCTCGACCGAACGCAGCGCGTTGGCCGAAATGCGCAGGCGCACATTCTGGTTCAGCGCTTCCGACATCAGCGTCACATTGACGAGATTCGGCAGGAAGCGACGACGGGTCTTGTTGTTGGCGTGGCTGACATTGTTGCCGGTCATCACGGCCTTGCCGGTCAATTCACATGCGCGGGACATAGTCTCAAACCTTCAGTTTCTCAAAACCGTCCCAACGACCCGAACCCGCACCAGATGGTCGGCGCGCGGGGTCATGTCGGGCGGCCTCATGGAAAAGTTGCCGTTCCTTAGTTGCATTTCCCGTTCCGGTCAAGCGTGCGGGGCGCGGCTGGAGGCAACATATATTCGCCGAATTCGCGCGATCAAAGGGGATTCGACGAACAGGCAGGCGGGAAGGGGCGGTCTGCCGCAAATTTCAAGGAGATTCCACATGCTCCGTACCATGTCCGCCGCCCTGTTGACGATTCTGGCCGCCGCAGGCACGGCCGGCGCCGCGCAGACCTTCCGCACCGATTATTCGATCACGCTGATGGGCATTCCCGTCGGCAAGGCGTCCTTCACCAGCGTCATCGGCGAGGATGATTTCCGCATCGACGGCTCGCTCGCCAGCGCCGGCATGGCGCGCCTGTTCGACAGCACACAGGGCACCACCTCCGCCTCCGGCCGCCTGTCGGAAACCGGCATGACCCCCCGCAGCTACGATCTCAACTACCGCTCCGACAAGAAGACGCAGCGCACCGCGATCCGCTTCTCCAACGGCAACGTGACCGCCACGGAAAACGTCCCCCCGAGCCGCCCGCGCCAGGGCGACTGGGTGCACCTGCAGGAAAATCACCTGACCTCCGTCGTCGATCCGATCTCCTCGACGGTGTTGCGCGCGGCGAGACCTGCGGACGTCTGCAACCGCACCATCCGCATCTATGACGGCGAAATGCGCGCCGACCTGCGCCTCGCCCCTGCCGGCGCGTCGCGCGGTCAGGTCACCTGCACGGCCAGGTTCGAGCCCGTCGCCGGCTACCGCCCCAGCCGCTCGGCGCTGAAATACCTGCGCGACCGCGCCCGCATCACCATCGCCTTCGCCCCGCTCGCCGACACCGGCTTCTACGCCCCCGTCGACGCCTCCATCGGCACCCAGGTCGGCACGGTGCGCATCGTCGCGCAGACCATGCGGACGCAGTAGCTCGCGTAGCCTGGTTCCTCTCACCTCTTGAGGGGGAGGTGGCCGGAAAGGCCGCGGTGGAGGGCTGCGCAACGGAACTGTCGAGGCATGGACCCCTGTGACAAGCACAGGGGTGACGGCCGCGATGTTGTGCTCGCAATCTTCGAAGTTTGATTGGCAACTCCCTCTCCGCCGTCATTCCTGTGCTCGTCACAGGAATCCAGGCCTCGACGATCCCGACGCCGCAACCTGACAATCACCTCACTTGCACGCACTTCCCACCCGCGCTACGCCACCTCGAAACAGGAACACACCATGGCGCGGGCAACGGCAATCGGCTTCACGGCGGTCATCATGTGGGCGCTCCTGGCGCTGTTCACCGCCGCGTCCGGCAATGTCCCGCCCTTCCTGCTCTCCGGCCTCACCTTCACCATCGGCACGCTCGTCGGGCTTGTCATGCGCATCGCCGCGCCGCCGCGCGAACGGGTGAACATCCCGCCAATCGTCTGGCTCGTCGGCATCGGCGGCCTCTTCGGCTACCACTTCTTCTACTTCACCGCCCTGCGCAATGCGCCGGCCGTCGAAGCGAGCCTCATCGCCTATCTCTGGCCGCTGCTGATCGTGCTCGGCTCGGCTCTGATGCCGGGCGAACGGCTCGGCTGGCACCACGTCGCCGGCGCGCTGATGGGGCTTGCCGGCACGTTTCTGATCGTCACCAATGGCGGCAATCTCGCCTTCGACGCGACCTATGCCTTCGGCTATGCGATGGCCGCGATCTGCGCCGTCTTCTGGGCCGGCTATTCGCTTCTGTCGCGCCGTTTCGCGGCCGTGCCGACGTCGATGGTCACATGGTTCTGCCTCGCCACCGCGCTTCTCTCCTTCGCCTGCCATGTCGCGCTGGAAGAGACGATCTGGCCGCAAGGGACGGGCGAGTGGCTCGCCGTCCTCGGCCTCGGGCTGATGCCGGTCGGCGCGGCGTTCTACACATGGGACCACGGCGTCAAGCACGGCAACATCCAGGTGCTGGGCGCCGCAAGCTATGCCGCGCCGCTTTTGTCGACGCTGGTGCTGATCGCCGCCGGCGCGGCGGCCGCCACCACGCACATCCTCGCCGCCTGCCTGCTCATCACGGCCGGCGCGGCGCTGGCGGCGAAGAACATGCTCACCCGCCGCCGCACGGTTGAAGCGTGATGCTGCCCTTTCCCGGAGGCCTCGAAGCGCAGGCGAACGGCGCACTCATCCTCGCGATCCTCGCCGCGATCATCTATCTTTATGCCCGCCCGCTGCCTGTCTCGTGGCGGCGCAGCGCGGTCAAGACCGTCCCGCTCGCCGCGCTCGCCTGGCTGAGCTTCATCGAAGGCGGGCCATGGCTCCTCACCGCCGCTCTGGCGCTCAGCGCGCTCGGCGATCTGGCGCTGGCGCAGGAGGATGACGACCGCTTCTTCCTCGCCGGCCTCGGCACGTTTCTCGCGGCGCATGTCGCCTATGTCGCGCTGTTCGCGACCGGCAGCGCGGGCCTTGCGATCCTCACCGCCGAACCGTGGCGCCTCGCAGCCGTGCTCGCAATCTGCGCCTTCGGCATCATCATGCTGGTCCGGCTCTGGGCCGTCCTCGACACCGCGATGCGTCCGCCGGTTCTGGCCTACATGCTCGCCATCGTCGCCATGGGCGTCGCGGCCTTCACCACGCAGTCGCCTGCCGTGATGGCCGGTGCCGTGCTCTTCATCGCCTCCGACGCCATCCTCGCTACCGAACGCTTCCTGCTCGCGCCCGACGCGCCGCAGCGCACCGTCACCGGCCCGGCCATCTGGATCACCTACATCGCCGGGCAGATCGCGATCGTGCTCGGTGTGCTGGCTTAGCTCGGCCGAAATCCTCCCCCGTTCACGGGGGAGGTGGCGCGAAGCGACGGAGGGGGCGCCCGCCTAGGAAACGTCCTTTCGCTTCCGTATCTCCGCGAACACCTCCGCATCGCTCGCCGTCTCCATCCCCAGCCCCTTGCGGATCGCCGGGTCGTGCGGGCGCAGGAACGGGTTTGTCGAGAGTTCGTCGCCGATCGTCGTCGGCAGCGTCGGCTTGCCCTGCGCGCGCAGCGCCTCGATCTTCGCCACCCGCGCCTTCAGCGCCGGGTTGGTCGGGTCGATGGTCATCGCGAAGCGGGCGTTGGAGAGCGTGTATTCGTGGCCGCAATAGACCCGCGTTTCGGCAGGCAGGGCGGCGAGCTTCCTGAGCGAGGCGTGCATCGTCGCCGCCGACCCTTCGAACAGCCGCCCGCAGCCAAGCGCGAACAGCGTGTCGGCGGTGAACGCCACGCCGGACTTTTCGAACACGTAGGAGACATGCCCCGCCGTATGCCCCGGCGTCTCGATCACCCGCACGCGCTCCTCCCCGAAGGCGAGGTCGGAGCCTTCCTCGACCGCCTCGTCGATGCCCGGTATCTTCGCCGCCTCGGCCTTCGGCCCGACGATCCTGAGCTTGAACCGCGCCTTCAGCGCCTGGTTGGCCTCGACATGGTCGGGATGGTGATGCGTCACGAAAAGGACGCTCGGCGTCCAGCCCGTCCGCTCGATCGCCTCGAGGATCGGGCCTTCCTCCGGCGCGTCGATCAGGCCGACCGTCTCCGTCGCCTCGTCGCGGATCAGGATACCGAAATTGTCGGTGCGGCACATGAATTGCTCGACTTGCAGTCCCATGAAGATCGTTCCTTTCCAGCTGGGGGGACGATAAGGCCGCGCATTTGCAATGTCACTTCCGGCAGTTACCTTGTCGCCATGAGAAACGACATCGTCGACCTGCGCGCCTTCTACGCCACGACGCTCGGCAAACTCGCCGAGCGGTCGATCGCGATGGGCATTTCGTCGGTCTGGGCGAATCTGAGTCGCGAGCGTCTCGTCGGCCTCGGCTATGCGCTGCCGTGGCTGGAACGCTTCGGCACCGACGCCGACCGCGTCTTCGCCTTCATGCCGGCGCAGCAGGGCTCCGTCCCCTGGCCGGCGGGCAAGCCGTGCACCACCGCGCTGGTCTTCGAGGAGGAACTGCCGCTGCACGATTCCTCCGTCGACCGCATCCTCCTCGTCCACGCGCTCGAACACGCCGAAAACCCGCGCGAGATGCTGGTCGAGATGTGGCGCGTGCTGGCGCCCGGCGGCCGTCTGGTGCTGGTCGTTCCCAACCGGCGCGGCGTCTGGGCGCGCATGGAGCACACGCCCTTCGGCACCGGCCGGCCGTTCTCGAGAGGCCAGTTGTCGAGCCTCCTGCGCGACGCCAACTTCACGCCCGGCCCGTGGTCCGACGCGCTGCACTTCCCGCCGATGGAACGCCGCTTCATGATGCGGCTCTATTCGCTCCTGGAGCGCACCGGCCGCCGGTTCTGGCCGGTCTTCGCCGGCGTTCTGGTGGTCGAAGCGCAAAAACGCGTCTATCAGGGCCTCCCCGTCACCCAGCGCGCCTCACGCCGCGTCTTCGTGCCGGTGCTCTCGCCGCAGGGCGCGGGTGCCGCGCGGCTGCGGCGCGACGATCAGAACACCGCCGCGCCCTGATCCGCCCGCCCGGCCACCTGCCGGAAATTCTCGAACAGTTCGCGCCCCAGCCCGAACCCGTTCGCCGACAGGTCCGGCAGTTCGACGGCGCGCGCGGCCAGTTCCGCCGCATCCACCTCGACCTGCAACGCACCGGCCTCGCCATCGACCAGCACGATGTCGCCATCCCTGATCTTGCCGATCGCGCCGCCGTCGAGCGCTTCCGGCGTCACGTGGATCGCCGCCGGCACCTTGCCCGATGCGCCCGACATGCGCCCGTCGGTGACGAGCGCGACCTTGTGTCCGCGGTCCTGCAACACGCCGAGCACGGTGGTCAGGCGGTGAAGCTCAGGCATCCCGTTCGCCTTCGGCCCCTGGAACCGCACCACCGCGACGAAGTCGCGGTCGAGCTCCCCCGCCTTGAACGCGGCGTTCAACGCCTCCTGGCTGTCGAACACCTTCGCCGGCGCCTCGATCACGCGCCGCTCCGGCTTGACGGCGGAGGTCTTGATGATCGCCGCGCCGAGATTGCCCTTCAGCACCTTCAGCCCGCCCGTCGGCTGGAACGCCTTGGGGAAGGGGGCCAGCACCTTGTCGTTGCCGCTGACGGCCGGCGCCGGCTCGCGCGCGACGGTGCCGTCGGCGTTCAGCTTCGCCTCCACGGCATAGGGCCGCAGCCCTTCGCCCCAGACGGTCTGCACGTCCTCATGCGCAAGGCCCGCGTCGAGCAGTTCGCGGATCAGGAAGCCGAGCCCGCCTGCCGCGTGGAAATGGTTCACGTCGGCAAGCCCGTTCGGATAGACGCGCGCCAAGAGCGGCACCACGTCGGAAAGCTCCGAAATGTCCTGCCAGCTCAGCTTGATGCCCGCCGCCGCCGCCATCGCGATCAAATGGATCGTGTGGTTGGTCGACCCGCCGGTCGCGTGCAGGCCGACGACGCCGTTGACGATCGACCGCTCGTCGATCATCCGCCCCACCGGCGTGAACTCGTTGCCGAGCGCGGTGATCGCCAGCGCGCGCTTGGCCGCCTCGCGCGTCAGCGCGTCGCGCAGCTTCGTGCCGGGATTGACGAAGGAGGAACCGGGCGTGTGCAGCCCCATCATCTCCATCAGCATCTGGTTGGAGTTCGCCGTGCCGTAAAAGGTGCAGGTGCCCGGCCCGTGATAGGATTTCGACTCCGCCTCGAGGAGTTCGGCGCGGCCGACCTTGCCCTCGGCATAGAGCTGGCGCACGCGCGCCTTCTCGTCATTGGCAAGGCCCGTCGTCATCGGACCCGCCGGCACGAAGATCGCCGGCAGATGGCCGAAGGTGAAGGCGGCGATGGTCAGCCCGGGCACGATCTTGTCGCAGACGCCGAGATAGACCGCCGCGTCGAACATGTTGTGCGAAAGACCCACGGCCGTCGCCATCGCGATCACGTCGCGCGAGAACAGCGACATCTCCATGCCTGGCTGGCCCTGCGTGACGCCGTCGCACATCGCCGGCACGCCGCCCGCAACTTGAGCGACTCCGCCTGCTTCGCGCGCGGCATCCTTGATCAGTTGCGGATAGGTTTCGAAGGGCTGATGCGCCGACAGCATGTCGTTGTAGGAGGTGATGATGCCGAGGTTCGGCACCACATCGCCCGCCAGCGCCGCCTTCTCGGAAGGCGCGCAGGCCGCAAAGCCGTGGGCGAGATTGCCGCACGACAGCACCGAGCGATGCACCCCGCGCGAAATCTGCGCCTCGACGCGTTCCAGATAGGTTTCGCGGCTGCCCCGCGAGCGCTCGCGGATGCGGTCGGTGACAGCGGCGACGGTCTGGTGGAGGCTCATGATCGCTCGACTTTCTATGGCGCCCAATAGGTGACGACAGGTGTTTCGACGGCCGCGAGGACGGCCGCGACGGGAAGCTTCTCAGCGGCCGCGCGCTTCAGCACGCCCCGCTTCCGCGCCCCCTCGATATGTAGGAAAACCGCGCGCGCTTTGCAGATGGCCGCAAGCGACAACGTCAACCGCGCCTCCCCCGCACTCGGCGCGTGGACAGGCAGGACAACGTCCGCGATCGGCGTTTCCTCGCCCCCCTCCGGGGGGAGAGGTGGCTCGGGCGCAGCCCGAGACGGAGAGGGGCCCCTCAACATCTCCGCAATCCCAACCGCATCCGGAAACAGCGAAGCCGTATGCCCATCCGTCCCCATCCCGAGCACCAGCACATCCGCCGGCATCAGCCCGGAAACAGCCGTGCTCGCGCACCGCGCAGCCTCCTCGACGCTCCCCGCATCAATATACATCCCCACGAACCGCGCCTCCGCCGCCCGTCCGACCAGCAGATTCTCCCGCACCAGCCTCTCGTTCGACCGCTCATGCGAAGGCGGCACGAACCGCTCATCGACCAGCGTTACGATCACCTTATCCCAGCCGATCGCCGCCCTCGACAACTCGCCAAAAAACCGAACCGGCGTCGTCCCGCCGGATACCGCCAGCACCGCCCGCCCGCGCGCGTCGATCGCCTCCGCCAACCGACCCGCGACATTCCCCGCCAGCGCAGTCGCGACTGCATCCGAATTGGCAAATTCGTGCCAGTCACCCCTCATCCGACCGAGCTCCGCTCGGCCACCTTCTCCCACAAGGGGAGAAGGAAACGCGCCTCTCCGTTGCCGCAAATCGCGACCTCCGTGATTTGCGGCTTGAGACGCGCAGCTCGTGCCTTCTCCCCTTGTGGGAGAAGGTGGCCCGAAGGGTCGGATGAGGGGTAATTGAAGCCCATCATCTTCAAATGCTCTCGTGCCACGTCCGCCCATCCCGCTCGATCAGCGCGATCGAGCCCGACGGTCCCCAGGTCCCGGACGTATAGCCCTGCACGCCCTGCTGGTTCTCGTCCCAGGCTTCGAGGATCGGGTCGATCCAGCGCCACGCGGCTTCCACCTCGTCGCGGCGCATGAACAGCGTCTGGTTGCCGCGCACGACATCCATGATCAGCCGCTCATAGGCGTCCGGATTGCGCACGTCGAAGGCCTGCGCGAAGCTCATGTCGAGCGCGACGTTGCGCAGCCGCATGCCGCCCGGACCGGGGTCCTTGATCATGATGAACTGCTTGACGCCCTCGTCGGGCTGCAGCCGGATCACGAGCTGGTTGGCGACGACGTTGCCGGCGCTTTCCTCGAAGATCGAATGCGGGATCGGCTTGAACTCGATGACGATCTCCGAGACGCGCTCCGCCAGCCGCTTTCCTGTCCGCAGATAAAAGGGCACGCCCGCCCAACGCCAGTTCTCGATCTCGGCTTTGATCGCGACGAAGGTCTCCGTCTCGCTGTCCTGTCCGAGTTCGTCGGCATAGGATTTCACCGCGCCGCCCGCCGAAGCGCCGGCCTTGTACTGCCCGCGCACGGTCAGCTTCGGCGAATCGCTGCCATTGACGCGTTTCAGCGCGCGCAGCACCTTCAGCTTCTCGTCGCGCACCGCATCCGCGTCGAGCGCCGCCGGCGCTTCCATCGCGACGAGGCACAAGAGCTGCAGCATGTGGTTCTGCACCATGTCGCGCAGCGCGCCGGCCTTGTCGTAATAGGAGACGCGCCCTTCGAGCCCCACGGCCTCGGCAACGGTGATCTGCACGTGATCGATATGGGCCGAGTTCCAGAGCGGCTCGTAGAGCGCATTGGCAAAGCGCAGCGCCATCAGGTTCTGCACCGTCTCCTTGCCGAGATAGTGGTCGATGCGGAAGATCTGCTGTTCGTCGAAGACACGGCCGATGGCGTCGTTCAGCGCCCTGGCCGAGGCGAGGTCGCGCCCGATCGGCTTTTCGACGATGATCCGGCTCGCCGGCGTCACCAGCCCGGCCTTTTCGAGGTTCGCCGCGATGTCGCCGAAAAGCGCCGGCGCGACCGCCAGATAGAAGGCGCGGATGCGCTCGCTCTCCCCGACCGCCGCCTTCAGCCGGTCGAAACCCTCGCCCGACTTCGCATCGACATGCACATAGGCGATGCGCTTCAAAAAACTCTCGACCTGCCCGTCGTCGATGTCCGCCGCCGGCACGTGCTCGGCGATCGCTTTTCGCGCGAATTCGCGAAATTCGTCGTCGGATAGCTCGGAGCGCGAGGCGCCGAAGATGCGCGTCGGCTCGGAAAACTGCCCGGCCTTCTGCCGCTGGTAGAGCGCGGGCAGAAGCTTGCGCTCGGCAAGGTCGCCGGTGCCGCCGAAGACGACGAAATCGAAGGGCTCGACGGGAATGGTCGTGCTGGTCATGCGTGTGAGGCTCGCTGCTGTCGTTGCGTTTCGTATACTCTAATCGATTTAGATTGGCCAGCCCCCGGAAGAATCCTTGTTGCTTTGCCCGGCTCGCGTTTTGGCCTATCTCTCATCGAAAGGCAGCACGCAGCCTGCCGCAGATGACGGGAAAAATCATGCACAAGGTCGCCATCACCGGCACGGGCATCTTCACGCCGCCGCAGACCATCACCAATGCCGAACTGGTCGCCTCCTACAACGACTACGCCGCCCGCCAGAACGCCGCCCATGCCGGCGAAATCGAAGCCGGCACGCGCGCGGCGATGCCGATGTCGAGCGAGGAGTTCATCGTCAAGGCGTCCGGCATCGAGGCCCGCTACGTGATGGACAAGGCCGGCATCCTCGACCCGGAAACCATGCACCCGCGCCTGCCCGAGCGCACCGACGACGACATCTCCATCATGGCCGAGATCGCGCTCGACGCGGCGAGAAAGGCGATGGACGAGGCGGGCCTCACCGCCGCCGACATCGACGCCGTCATCTGCGCGGCCTCCAACCACGAGCGCGCGTATCCGGCCATCGCCATAGAGGTGCAGGAAGCGCTCGGCATCAAGGGTTTCGCCTTCGACATGAACGTCGCCTGTTCGTCGGCCACCTTCGGCATCCAGGCCGCCGCCGACATGATCCGCTCCGGCTCGGCCCGCGCGATCCTGATGGTCAATCCGGAGATCACGTCCGGCCACCAGGAGTGGCGCGACCGCGACTGCCATTTCATCTTCGGCGACGTCTGTACCGCCGTCATCCTCCAGCGCCTCGACGGCGCGACGTCGAAGAACGCCTACGAAATCCTGTCGACCCGCTGCCTGACCGAATTCTCCAACAACATCCGCAACAATAACGGCTTCCTGCGCCGCACCCGCGAGGGCCATATGGAAGACCGTCGCGACATGCAGTTCCGACAGGAAGGCCGCAAGGTCTTCAAGCAAGTGGTGCCGATGGTCGCCGAACTGATGCTCGACCACCTCGCTGACGAGGGCATCGCGCCGGGCGAGCTTTCGCGCCTGTGGCTGCACCAGGCCAACAAGGGCATGAACGACCTGATCGGCGCCAAGGTCATGGGCCGCGAGCCAACCCGCGACGAGCAGCCCAACGTCCTCCAGGAATTCGCCAACACCTCCTCCGCCGGCTCCATTATCGCCTTCTCCCGCCATTCGGCGGACCTGCCGGCCGGCAGCCTCGGCGTCATCTGTTCTTTCGGCGCGGGATATTCGGCCGGCAGCGTCATCGTGCGGAAGGTGGCCTGAAAGGTCACGGAATGGTTCTCGGATACACCCCGACGCTTCGCTCCGTCCCGTTCCGCTATGACCCGGCATCAGCGGTGGCGGGCGTCATCCCGGCCGAAGTCCGAGCGAAGCGAGGCGAGAGCCGGGACCCATTCCGTGCCGTTTCCGCGAAACCCACCCCTCGCCAACCGCGCGCAACGCAAAACCCGCCATTCGGTTCATCAGCGCCCGCTAAACTCTTTGTGACTGACCCACGCTTAAACTTCCGAAACTTCGCCGACGAAACCTTCGTGACTCTTCGCGACTGGGACCAACACCCAGCCCGAAATTGAAACAGAGAAACCGAAGGGAATACGCCATGAAAACCGTTCTGATCGCCACCGCCGCCATCCTCGTCTCCGGCTCGGCATTCGCCATGCAGCAGGGTCCGGTCAATGTCGGCAACTACGACGCGAGCGTCGAAAGCCAGTTCGACTACAACACCGAATATCAGGGCCCGTTCACGTTCGGCACCGTCGACACGATGACCACCGCCTCGATCGCCGAGGAAGCCGCGATGGCGACCCCGGAGAGCCGCAGCGAGATGATCTTCGAGGACAAGAGCGGCCGCTAAGCCCTTCGCCTGCGAACTCCAAAAAAGCCGCCCGCTCGCCGGGCGGCTTTTTTCGTTTCAGAGCCGATCCCTGAGCGCATACCAGTTCAGCGCCAGGAACATCAGCGGCGCCCGCAAGGCCCGCCCGCCCGGAAATGCCGGGATTCTCAGCTCTTCGAACAGTTTCAGCCGGTCGCGGTTTCCCGCCACCGTCTCGGCATAGAGCTTGCCCATGAAGTTCGACAGCATCACGCCGTGGCCCGAATAGCCGCCGGCCGAGATCACGTTCGGCATCACCTCGCGCACGAAGGGTTTGCGCGGCATGGTGATGCCGACATAGCCGCCCCATTGATGGGTGATCTCGACGTCCTTCAGCGTCGGATAGACCTCGGAAATCTGCCGGCGGATGTGGTCGGCGATGCCCTTCGGGTCGCCGGTCGAATAGATCTCGCGCCCGCCGAACAAGAGCCGCCCGTCGACCGACTTGCGGAAATAACGCACCACGAAACGCGAGTCGTCGACGCTCTCGCCGCCCGGCAGAACAGGGCTGTCGTCGCCGAGCGGCACCGTCGCGCCGATGAATGAGCCGATCGGCATGATATGCGCCGCGCTCTTTTCCTCGAGGTTGCCGCCATAGGCATTGACCGCGATCAGCGCCTTCGACGCCGTGATCGTGCCCCGCGGCGTGGTGATCCTCACCTTGCCGCTAATGCTCTCGATCTTGGTCGCAGGCGTGTTCTCGTGGATTTTCGCACCCGCCGCAGCCGCCACGCGCGCCGTGCCGACGACGAGTTTCAAGGGATGGATATGCCCGGTCCCGGTGTCGCGGATGCCGCCGAGATAATGCGTCGACCCCAGCCGCCGCGCCGTCTCGTCCGCGTCCATATAGGTGATATGCGGATAGCCGAACCGCTCCGCCATCAGCGCCGGATGCGCCTGGTAATCCTTCAGATAGCGCTTCTTGTGGACGACCGACATCTGGCCGGGCCGAAAATCGATGTCGATCCCGTTCGTCTCGGCAAATTCCAGCAGATGCGCCTTCGCCTCCTCGGCCAGATCGAACAGCGCCTTGGCCCGCGTGAATCCGAGCTCTTCCTCGTACTCCTCCGCCCACGCCCGCTGCCCGGTCCCGAGCTGCCCGCCATTCCGCCCCGACGCGCCGTCGCCAAAGCGATGCTGGTCGATCAGCACGACATTCGTCCCCGCCTTCGCCAGATGCGCCGCCGCCGACAGCCCGGTAAACCCACCCCCGATGATCGCGACATCCGCCGAAACGCTGCCGTCGAGCGGCGCATATTCCGGCCGCACGCCGACCGTCGCCTCGTACCAGGAGACGCCGGGGGAGATGGGGGATTGGTAAGGGGGCGGGGGCATGGGAAGCTCGTGGGAGGGAGTAGGGGAGTAGGGGAGTAGGGTTAGGCGCTCGAAAGCTTTCGGATCAGGAGGCGGAGCAATTTGCCGAGGCTCTCCGTTCTTTCGAGAATTCCGGCGGATGCTCCGCGCATGATCAGGCCCACGCGCTCGGCAATCAGCAGATGAGTTTCCAATTCCTTCAACGAGCCCTGCGCGATCCGAAGAAACTGCTGATAGGCGCCGCGTGTCTCCCGCCCATATCCTTCGGCGATGTTGGCCGCGATCGATGACGCGGCTCGTCGTACCTGGCTGGTCAAACCATAGAGCTCTTCCTTCGGCCAATTTCTCGTCAAATCATATGCCTGCACGGCAAGATCCATGGCTTGCTGCCAAACGATCAGATCGCGATAAGACTTGACCGGTCCACTATGCTGCAAATCTTCTACTCCCCTACTCCCCTACTCCCCTACTCCCCTACTCCCCTACTCCCCTACTCCCCTACTCCCCTACTCCCCTACTCCCCTACTCCCCTACACATTCAACAACAGATACTCCCGTTCCCACGGGCTGATCACTTCCATGAACGTCTCGAACTCGGCCTTCTTGATCGCCGCATAGGTCGAGATGAACTGCTCGCCCAGGATGCCCTGCAGGTCGTCGTCGCCCTCGAACAGTTCGACGGCCTCGAGCAACCCGCGGGGCAGTTCGATCTCGTCCTCGTTGACGCTCGATCCCGTCGGCGCGTCGCATTTGGTCTCGCGCAATATGCCGATGAGCCCGCAGGCGAGCGAGGCGGCGAGTGCGAGGTAGGGGTTGGCGTCGGATGAGGGGATTCGGTTTTCGACGCGCCGCGAGGCCGAATCCGAGCGCGGCACGCGGAACGCCGTCGTCCGGTTGTCGTAGCCCCAGCGCGTGTTGACCGGCGCGGCGGAGGCCTGCGTCAGCCGGCGGTAGGAATTCACGTAGGGCGCCAGCATGACGAGCGCGTTGGGGATGTGTCGCTGCAGCCCGCCGATGAAATTGTAGAACGTGTCGGTCTCCGACCCGTCCTCCGCCGTGAAAACGTTCCGTCCCGTCTTCGTGTCGATGATCGACTGGTGGATGTGCATCGCCGAGCCGGGCTGGCCCTGGATCGGCTTGGCCATGAAGGTCGCATAGGTCTCATGCTTCAGCGCCGCCTCGCGGATCGTGCGCTTGAACAGGAACACCTGATCGGCAAGCTCCACCGGGTCGCCGTGGCGCAAATTGATCTCGAGCTGTCCCGCGCCCTCCTCGTGGATCAGCGTGTCGATCTCGAGGCCCTGGATTTCGGAGAAGTGGTAGATGTCGTCGATCAGCTCGTCGAACTCGTTGACGCCGGCGATCGAATAGCCCTGTCCGCCCGCGATCGCGCGGCCCGAGCGGCCGATCGGCGGCACCAGCGGATAGTCGGGGTCCGGGTTCTTGCGCACCAGATAGAATTCGATCTCTGGCGCGACGACCGGCTTAAGCCCGTTGCGCTCATAGGCCTCGACCACGCGGCGCAGCACGTTGCGCGGCGTGAACTCCACCATGCGCCCGTCCTGATGGACGAGGTCGCAGATCACCTGCGCCGTCGGGTCGCTCTCCCACGGCACGACCGACAGCGTCGAAAGGTCGGGCAAAAGCTTCAAATCGCCGTCGTCTTCCGGATAGACGAAACCGTTGCCATCCTCGGGATAGCGGCCGGAGATGGTCGTCATGAACACGGCCGAGGGCAGGGCCAGCGAGGTGTTGGAGGTGAATTTCTTCGACGGCATCATCTTGCCGCGCGCGACGCCCGCCTGGTCGGGCGTGATGCACTCGATGTCCTCGATGCCGCGCCATTCCAGCCAGCCGGCCGCCTCCTTCCAGTTCTTCACACCCCGCAGGGTCTTCATGAATTGGGGCACGCGCGTCCGCGCGGCGGTTCCGCCGGCGCGGTCTTGCTTCTTGGGGGCAGGCATCAATCACCACAAGTCGTTGAAAGTGGCCGCATTATAGCCACCGGAACGCCGCGATTGGAAGGGCGGTCAGGCGCGCGGAGCGGCCGATGCGAGCCGGGCGACGATGTGGCGGATCGCCGGCTGGAGCGATTCCAGCGTGATCGGCTTCGCCACCACCGCGTCGGGCGGCCCGAACTCGGCCTCCTCGTCATCGGTCAGGTGCCGGCTGGCGACAAACAGGATGGCGGGCCGGCCCTTTTCCGGGCAGGCGCTGGTCAAGAGCGTGTCGAGAACGTCGTCGCACTCCCGGTTCGTCGCGCCGCCGTCGAGGATCACGGTGCCGGGCAGGCGGTCGTGGTAGTGCGACATCGCCTCGTCGATGCCGGTGGCGAACGCCCTGAGGCCGCAGCGCTCCACGATCTTGGAGACGACCAGCGCGTTGACGCGGGCGGAACTGACGATCTGGACCAGCGCGCCATCGAGCCCATGGCCCATCAGCGCCGGATGGAATTCGGTCCGTTCGGATGGAAGTTCGTTGCCGTCGATCCCCTGCATCCGTCTCCGCCCCGTTTCGACCCATCCCCCGCCGGTTGCAACCGACACGCAGATAGTGGCTGATTGCGGTTGCATGTCAACGGGTTGCGTTTCGTGACAGTGCAATTTCCGGTTACAAACGCCCCTTTGGCAAACAGTTCCTTAAATGCGATGCGCGCAGGCCGGTTTTGCCCGCGCGCATGCTGTCAAATGAAGATCGCCGCCCCATCAAATGATGGTCAGTTTCCCTTGGTGACGACGACCGGGATCAAGAGGTCGCCCCAGTTCCCTTCGCCGCCATGATGGCGCGCCGAGCGCACCAGCTCGACCGAGACGCCGGCCTCGACCGCCTTCATCACCGACTGGTTGAGGCGGTGGAGATCGTTCGCCACCATGCGGATGACCGCCTGCTGGTCTGCACTCATGGCCGACGACTGTTCCTCGGCCCGTTCCTTGACGCGTGTATTGGGTGTCATGTCCGTGTCTCCTGGGTGGGAAAGGGGAGGGCGACGATGATCCGCCGCCCGCAATTGGTTACTCGGCCGCCGGCTTGAACTGCTCGTGCTCGGTCGATTCGTGCATCGCGGTCGTCGACGACTGGCCGCCGGTGATCGCCATCGACACGGCATCGAAATAGCCGGTGCCGACTTCGCGCTGGTGCTTGGTCGCCGTGTAGCCGTTCACTTCCGCCGCGAACTCGGCTTCCTGCAGCTCCGAATAGGCCGCCATCTGGCGCTCCTTGTAGCCGCGGGCGAGCTCGAACATGCCGAAATTCAACTGGTGGAAGCCGGCGAGCGTGATGAACTGGAACTTGTAGCCCATCGCACCGAGTTCGCGCTGGAACTTCGCAATCGTCGCGTCGTCGAGGTTCTTCTTCCAGTTGAAGGACGGCGAGCAGTTATAGGCGAGCTTCTTGCCCGGATGCGCCTTGTGCACGGCCTCGGCGAACTTCTTCGCCTGGGCGAGGTCCGGCTTGCCGGTCTCCATCCAGATCAGGTCGCAATGCGGCGCATAGGCGATGGCGCGCGCGATGCACGGCTCGATGCCGTTCTTGACCTGGTAGAAGCCTTCCACCGTGCGCCCCTTGTCATGATCGACGAAAGGCTGGTCGCGCTCGTCGATGTCGGAGGTCAGGAGCTTCGCAGCCTCGGCGTCGGTGCGCGCGACGATCAGCGTCGGCGTGCCCATGACGTCGGCGGCAAGCCGCGCGGCGTTGAGGTTGCGGATATGCGCCGCGGTCGGGATCAGGACCTTGCCGCCGAGATGCCCGCACTTCTTTTCCGAAGCGAGCTGGTCCTCGAAATGGACGCCCGCGACACCCGCCTCGATGAAGGCCTTCATGATCTCGAACGCGTTGAGCGGTCCGCCGAAACCGGCTTCCGCGTCGGCGACGATCGGTGCGAACCAGGTGTCGACCGACAGGCCGTTGCCTTCCGACGTCTCGATCTGGTCGGCGCGCTGCAGCGTCTTGTTGATGCGCTTGGCAAGTTCCGGCGCGGCGTTGGCCGGGTAGAGCGACTGGTCGGGATACATCGACGACGCGGTATTGGCGTCCGCCGCGACCTGCCAGCCGGAAAGGTAGATCGCCTTCAGCCCGGCGCGAACCATCTGCATGGCCTGGTTGCCGGAAAGCGCGCCGAGCGCGTTGACGAAGTCTTCCTCGTGGATGAGCTTCCACAGGCGGTTCGCGCCATTTTCGGCCAGCGTGTGCTTGATCTGGACCGACCCGCGCAGGCGCTTCACGTCCGCCGCGGTGTAGGGGCGCTCGAGGCCGTCGAAGCGGCCATCGGGGGCGGACGGGACGAGGTTGTAAAAATCGGTCATGTCATTCTCCACTCTTGTAAATCGTCTGCCGAACCTTTCGGCTGCGGCGCTGTTTCGGATTTACATTGCGCTGCGAAAGACAACGAGAAAATTGCGCAAAAGCTGCATTTCAATCGGGTCATGCTGTGTTGATCTTCACCGACGAGACGTGTAAATCTGTAAAGATTGTCAACCGTCGTCGTTGTAGGCGCTGTCAATGGCCGACCAGAAGATCTTCGCAGGCCCCCGCATCCGCCGCATCCGCAACGGCAAGGGCCTGACCCAGACGGCGATGGCCGAAGCGATCGGCATCTCGCCGTCCTATCTGAATCTCATCGAGCGCAACCAGCGTCCGCTGACGGTGCAACTGATCATCAAGCTCGCCTCCGTCTTCAAGATCGAGCCGGACGAGTTGCAGGGCGAGGGCGCCGGCGCGGTCACCGCCCTTCGCGAGGCGTTCGCCGATCCGCTGCTCGCCGGCGAACTGCCCGGCGACCAGGAACTGATCGAGCTTGCCGAAGGCGCGCCAAACGCATCGGCCGCCGTCATCAAGCTCTACCGCGCCTATCGCGAACAGGCCGAGCGCCTGTCCGACCTGTCGGACCTGCTCGCGCGCGAGGGCAGGGCGACGATCTCCGCCGCCCGCCTGCCGATCGACGAAGTCCGCGAGGTGCTGGAACGCCGGCCGAACCATTTCGCCAGGATCGAGGACGAGGCCGAAGCCTTCAACAAACTCCTCGGCGGCGAGGAACTGCTGCCGGCGCTGAAGGAATGGCTGCGCCGCGAATACGGCATCGTCGTCAAGGTGCTGCCGGTCGCGACCATGCCCAACTGGCGCCGCCGCTATGATCGCCACTCGCAGCGCCTTTTCATCTCCGAGCGCCTCTCGCCCTTCGACCAGTTGCGCGAAGTGGCAATGGAGGCCTGCCTCATCCGCATGAACGTCGCAATCGCCGCCGAAATCCAGGCGCTGAAACTCTCCACCGACGAAGCCCGCCGTCTCGCCCGTTTCGAGCTCGCCCGCTACGCCGCCCACGCGCTGATGATGCCCTATCAGGCCTTCCACGCAGCCGCCGTCCGCGCCCGCTACGACATCGACGTCCTGCGCTCGCGCTTCGGCGTCTCGTTCGAGCAGGCGGCGAACCGTCTCACCATGCTCGGCCGCGCCACGCAGCCCGGAGTGCCCTTCTTCATGCTCGAAGTCGACCACGCCGGAAACCGCTTCCGCCGCGCCGGCGCGCAAGGCTTTCCGCAGGCCCGCTTCGGCGGCGCCTGTCCCAAGCTCGCCGTCCACGCCGCCTTCGGCCAGCCCGGCCAGATCTTCGTCGAAGCGGTTGAAATGCCCGACGGCGCCGAGTTCCTCACCATCTGCCGCACGCTGGAAGGCCCGCAAGGCGCCTTCGCCGAGCGCCCCCGCCGCACCGCGATCCTCATCGGCTGCGACATCGCCTTCAAGGACGACCTCGTCTACGCCTCCGCCCTCCCGGCCGAGCCCCGCGCCGGCAAGCCGGCCCTCGCCGCGGTCCCCATCGGCCCCGCCTGTCGCCTCTGCGAACGCACCGGCTGCCTAGCCCGCGCCGAACCCCCCGTCACACGTCCATTGGGATTGGACGAGATGGTGACGGGACTGAGCGCGTTCGATTTTCAGTGAAGTGGAGCTAGTCGCGGGGCATTCCGCTCAATATTTCCGAGATGTCCCGCCGGCCATCGACAACCGCGCTGATTTCTACCACGTCCCGTTCATGGCGATAAAAGACGACATGGTTGCGATATACGATCAGGCGATACGCGGAATCGTAGCGACGACCTTGTTCGGGAAAATCGCTCAGACCGCGACAGGCTTCCCGAATACCCTCCGCATAGCTGATCGCAGCGCTCTTGTTGCGTGCCTTGATGTAGCTGGTGATGTCTCTGAGCTGCCGCTTCGCGTCATCCCGCCAGACGACCCTAGGCACGCAAATCTTTCAGCAACTCATCCATGAATTCCTCATGCGGCGTTGCACCGCCCCGTGCCTCGGAAGCCGCGAGCATCGCATCGATCCGCTTGCGCGCGGCCAGCCGCATCAACTCGCGCCCGAGTTCTTCCTGCTCGGCATCCGGCAGCGATTCAACTTGCCTGATGGCTTCGATCAGCGTCTGGTTCATGGACCGAACTCCTTTGCTCTCAAGATAGCATCCGCATCGCAAATTGCGAGCGTCGCTCACCCCATCCGCAACACCACGTTCCCTGTCACCTTGCCACCCTCGACCGCCTCATGCGCGGCGACGATCTCGTCGATCCCGTACGTCGCGCCGATCGTGTGCTTCAGCGTTCCCGCTTCGAGCATGGCGTTCAACTCCCGCAGCCGCATCGCGCGCTCCTCCGACGTCAGTTCGTAGACGACGAAGACCTGCAGCGCGAGGCTCCCCCAGAGCAGCGCCGGGAACGATACCGGCACGTCGCCGGCGACGTTCGACCCGTAGCAGGCGATCTTGCCGTGCTGCGCCAGCACGCCGCCCGGCAACAGTCCCGCCGTCGACGAAAAGTCCATGTCGATGATGCCGTCAGCACCCTTTCCGCCGGTCAGTTCCTTCACGCGCGCCGCGACGTCCTCGCTGCGATAGTCGATAACGGCGTCGCAACCCGCGGAAAGCGCATGGTCGCGCCGGGCCGGCGAAGCCGTGCCTATCACCCGCGCACCGGCGGCCTTCGCCATCTGCACCGCATAGTGCCCGACGGCGGCCGCCGCGCCGGTGACGAGCAGCGTCTTGCTCGCGACGTCGCCATGGAGCTTCACGGCGTGGAGCGCCGTCAGGCCCGGAATGCCCATGCACGCGCCGGCCTCGAAGTCGATGCCGTCCGGCAGCCGCACGGCCTGCGCGGCCGGCAGCGCGATGAACTCGGCCGCCGTGCCGAAGGGCCGCTTCCACTGGCCGTTCCACGTCCAGACCCGCTCGCCGACGCGGCCCGCATCGACGCCGTCGCCCACCGCCTCGACGATGCCCGCGCCGTCTGAATGCGGCACGATCCGCGGTGCGATCAGCGGCCGCCCGCGCCGGCTCTTCACGTCGGACGGGTTGACGCCCGAGGCCTTCAGCCGAACGAGCACTTCGCCCGCCGCCGGCTTCGGCGTCTCCATCTCGCCGTCCACGAGCACGTTCCGCGCCTCGCCGTTCGTCTCGTACCAGCCAGCCTTCATCGTCCCGTCCTCCCGTTCGAATCCCTGGCGCGCAAACTCGTCGCCAGCCGCGCCAATTGCAAGAGGCCGAGCGGCGCGAACCAGATGATCGCCTCGCTCCAGTCGCGCGTCAAAAGCAGCCAGTGCGCCAGCGTCAGGAGCGCCGCCGGATAGGCAAGCCGCTGCACGACCTTCCATCCGCGCCCCATCGCGCGCACCGCCCGGTCGTTGGAGATCGCCGCCATGACCAGAAGCGCTGCGAATGCCGCCCAGCCCGTCCACATCGAAGCCCAGGCCATGCCCGCGACGATGTCGGCGAGGCTGCCGATCGACAGCGCAAACACCACCATGTGGATCGCCGCATAGCCGAACGCGGCCAGCCCGATCGCCCGTCGCTGGCGCAACAGGCAGCGCGTCCACGCCGTCGCGCCGAACAGCGCCTTCAAGGGCGAGACCGCCAGCGCGACGATCAGCAGAACCGCCGCCGCCTCGCCGGTCGGGCGGATCGAGACGCGCCAGGGCGCGCCGAGCACCAGCGGCGCCAGCATGGCGAGTGCAGGCAGCATGAGAAGGCTGAACAGGAAGAGGCGCGATCGGAGCAGCATCAGGTGAGCCAATTAGCTGAACTGGCTGGATCACGCCATCGGCAGACCGACCGAAGTAGATGGCAGGGCCGCATTCCGCGGCGTCCCTTGGAAACCGAGCATGTCGCAGGTCGCGCCCGTCACCGCCGTTCCTGCCGCCGTTCCGGCGGTCTCCCCGCGCGAGGAGCGCGTCGGGCTGCTGCTCGTCTTCCTTTCCGCCCTCTTCTGGAGCTTCGGTGGCGCCATCGCCCGCTTCATCGAGGCGCCGGATTCGTGGACCGTGGTGTTCTGGCGCTCGCTCTGGGCCGCCGCCTTCCTCGTCGGCTACATGGTCTGGCGCGACGGCTTTTCCGGCACGAAAACGCTCTTTCGCCAGATGGGTTTGCCCGGCGTCGCGGTCGGCCTCTGCTTCGCCACCGCGTCGACCTGCTTCGTCGTCGCGCTCTCCTACACCACCGTCGCCAACGTGCTCCTGATGCAGGCCGGCGTGCCGCTCATCGCCGCGCTCATCGCCTTCGTCCTCTTTCGCGAGCGCGTCTCGCTCGCCACATGGTGCGCCATCGCCGCCGTCATCGTCGGCGTCGCCATCATGGTGTCGGACTCGCTCACCGGAAACGTCTCGCCCATCGGCGACGGGCTCGCGGTGCTGATCGCGCTGGTCTTCGCCTGCGCCACCGTCATCACCCGCCGCTACGCCCATGTCCGCATGACGCCGGCGACCTGCCTCGGCACGCTCATCGCCGGCTCGTTCGCCGCGACGCAGGCCTCGACCTTTGCGGTCACAATGCCCGACATGGCGTTCCTCTTCGCCTTCGGCGCACTCAATCTCGGCCTCGGCCTCGCCTTCTTCGCCACCGGCGCGCGTCTCATCCCGGCGGCCTTCGCCGCGCTTCTCGGCACGTTCGAAACGCTGCTCGGCCCGGTCTGGGTCTGGCTCGTCCATGCCGAGGTGCCGTCGGGCCGCACCATCCTCGGCGGCGCGGTCGTCTTCGCCGCGCTTCTGGTCCACATCGGGCTCGAGTTCCGCCGCCAGCGCCGCCCGCTCAAGCCCGGCGTAACGGGCGTCCAGCAGCCGAATTAGCATTCCCTGAACCAAGCTTGACTCACGTCGAGGCGAGGGGCACCCTTCTGGCATCGGCAACCAGCAGACAGGTTTATCTTGCAACCCACGGCAACGGGCATCCTCGAAACGCATCCTGAAACATCCGCGGACCATCCGACCTCCCCGCCCCAGAGCGGACAGTCAGCGTCCAAATTCGTCTCCGCGGATCACGAGCGCGAATACCGCGCTTTCATCGAGGAACATCCCGATATCGAAGCCGTCGAGTTCCTGCTGGTCGACCCGAACGGCGTCATGCGCGGCAAGTGGGCGCCCGGCGATGCGCTGAAGAAGGCCTTCGAGGAAGGCGTCAATTTCCCGATGTCGCTGCACGGCCTCGATGTTTGGGGCCGCGAGGTCACCGAGACCGGCATCCACATCGAGACCGGCGACCAGGACGGCTATTGCCGCGCCACGCGCGGCACCCTCTCCATCGTGCCATGGGCCAAGCGCAAGACGGCGCAGGTGCTGCTCCAGACCTTCACGCCCGAGGGCGAGCCCTACATGGCCGACCCGCGCCAGGTGTTGAAGAAGAAGATCGCCGAGGTCAACGCGAAGGGCTTCTTCCCCGTCGTCGCCTTCGAGCTCGAATTCTACCTGCTCGACCCGAATACCGCCTGGCATGACGGCATGCCGGGCCCGGTCGGCGCCACCGCGGGACCGGATCGCCTGCGCATGTACGGGCTCGACGATCTGGCCGAACATGCCGACCTCTTCGACATGATCCGCGACGCCGCGGACGCGCAAGACCTGCCGATCGACACGATCATCAAGGAGGCGGCGCCCGGCCAGTTCGAGGTCAATCTGAAGCACCGCGCCGATCCGCTGAAGGCGGCGGACGACGTCATCATGCTGCGCCGCATCGTGCTCGGCTGCGCCCGCGCGCACGGTCTGACGGCGACGTTCATGGCCAAGCCCTTCCTCGAATTCGCCGGCAACGGCATGCACGTCCACGCCTCGATGCTCGACGCTTCTGGGTCGAACGTCTTCGGCGGCCCGCAGGGCCGCAAGGTGCTGGAATCCGCCGTCGCGGGGCTTTTGACCTCGATGCCGGAATCGCTCCTGATCTTCATCAACACGTGGAACGGGTTTCGCCGCATCACGCCCGGCTCCTATGCGCCGACCCGCGCCGTCTGGGGCGAGAACAATCGGTCGGTCGCGCTGCGCATCCCGGTCTCGAACGATTCGAACCGGCGCGTCGAACACCGCATCGCCGGCGCGGACGCCAATCCCTACCTCGTCCTCGCCGCCATCATCCAGGGCATGGTCGAGGGCATCGAGGCCAAGGCCGTGCCGCCGCCGCCGGTCGACGGCAACGCCTATGACGAGGACGGGCTGATGCTGCCCGACGACATGGACGACGCGCTGCAATTGATGGCGAAGAGCGCCTTCGCCGACCGCGCGCTTGGGCCGTTCCTCGCCAAGGTCTACCGCGATCTGAAGCGGGCCGAGATCGTCGCCTTCTGGGCCGAGATTACCCCCTTGGAGCGCACCACTTACCTGTGAACCCATTGCCGCTTGCCGCAGTGCAAAAACGCCAATAGGCTTTGCATTATCAGGGCGTTCGCCGCCCCAAAAACCAGACAGACGAGAACCGACAGAGGAGAAGTCGAATGAAGTCACGCAACATGCTGCTCGGCGCAGGCGCCTGCGCCATCGCGGCCGTCCTTGCCGGCGGCGCCGCCGCGCAGGACCGGGTCGTCAATGTCTACAACTGGTCCGACTATATCGACGATTCGCTCATCGCCGAGTTCACCGAAAAGACCGGCATCCGCGTCGTCTACGACGTGTTCGATTCCAACGAAATCCTCGAGACGCGCCTTCTGGCCGGCGGCTCGGGCTATGACGTGGTGGTGCCGACGGGCCTCTTCCTGTCGCGCCAGATCGAGGCCGGCGTCTTCCAGGAACTCGACAAGTCCAAGCTGCCGAACATCGGGAACATGTGGGACTTCGTCGAAGGCCAGACCGAGAAATACGATCCCGGCAACGCCTATTCGATCAACTACATGTGGGGCACGGTCGGCATCGGCTACAATCCGAAGATGGTCGAGGAGCGCCTCGGCACCGCGGAAATCACGAGCTGGGACGTGGCCTTCGATCCCGAAAACCTCGCCAAGCTCGCCGATTGCGGCGTCTATTTCCTCGACAGCCCGACCGACATCCTGCCGACCGTCCTGCTCTGGCTCGGCAAGGACCCGAACTCGACCGAACAGGCCGATCTCGAAGCCGCCGAAGAGGTCATGCTGGCGGTGCGCCCGCACATCCGCCGCTTCCATTCGTCCGAATACATCAACGCGCTCGCCAATGGCGACATCTGCATGGCCATCGGCTGGTCCGGCGATGTCTTCCAGGCGGCCGACCGCGCCGATGAAGCGGCCAACGGCGTCGAGGTCGCTTATTCGGTGCCGGAAGAGGGCGCCCAGCTCTGGTTCGACCAGATGGCGATCCCCGCCGATGCGCAGAATGTCGAGGAAGCGCATGAATTCCTGAACTTCATCATGGAGCCGGAAGTCATCGCGCGGGCCACGAACTACGTCTATTTCGCCAATGGCAACAAGGCGGCGGAAGAGTTCATCGAGCCCGAAATCCTAGAGGACACCGCGATCTATCCGGACGACGCGACGCTGGAGAAGATGTTCACGGTCATGCCCTACGAGCCCCGCTTCCAGCGCCTCGTGACCCGGAGCTGGACCCGCATCGTCACCGGCCAGTAACGACATGAAGGGCCCGGACATCCGGGCCTTTCCTTATCCTCCGAGGGGACGGACATGAAATCGCTGGGAAGCATCCGCCGCAGCTTTGCGCCCTGGACCGATCCGAACGCCAAGCCGTTCATATCCTTCGAGAACGTCACCAAGCGGTTCGGCGATTTCACCGCCGTCGACAACCTCTCGCTCGACGTCTACGAGCGCGAGTTCTTCGCGCTGCTCGGCGCGTCGGGCTGCGGCAAGTCGACCCTGCTCAGAATGCTCGCCGGCTTCGAGCAGCCGAGTTCGGGCCGCATCCTGCTCGACGGGCAGGACCTTGCCGGCATCCCGCCCTATCGCCGCCCCGTCAACATGATGTTCCAATCCTACGCGCTCTTCCCGCACATGACGGTCGAGAAGAACATCGCCTATGGCCTGAAGCAGGACGGCATGGCGAAAGCCGACATCGAAACGCGCGTCGCCGAGATGCTGAAGCTGGTCAAGCTCGAACAATTCGCCAAGCGCAAGCCGCACCAGCTCTCCGGCGGCCAGCGCCAGCGCGTCGCACTCGCCCGCTCCGTCGCCAAGCGTCCCAAGGTGCTCCTCCTCGACGAACCGCTCGGCGCGCTCGACAAGAAATTGCGCGAGGAAACCCAGTTCGAGCTGATGGACCTCCAGCAGCAGCTCGGCCTCACCTTCATGGTCGTCACCCACGATCAGGAGGAGGCGATGACCATGGCCGACCGCATCGCCATCATGGACAAGGGCGAGGTGATGCAGGTGGCGACGCCGGCCGAAGTCTACGAAGCCCCGGCCTCCCGCTTCGTCGCCGATTTCGTCGGCTCGGTGAACATCTTCGAGGGCCGCATCGCCGGCCGCCAGGACGGCCGCATCGAGATCGCGACCGCCGACGGCGTCACCATCCGCGCCGACGACGCAAATGCGGGCGAGGGCACAGTCTGGTACGCCGTCCGCCCCGAAAAGATCCGCATCTCGTCGAAAAAGCCGGAAAACCCGGCCCTCAACGCCATCGAGGGCGAGGTCTGGGATATCGGCTATCTCGGCGACATGACCGTCTACAACGTCAAGCTCGCCGGCGGCCAGATCGTCCGCTCCAGCGAACTCAACCGCCACCGCACCAGCGACGACCCGCTCACCTGGAATGACCGCGCCTGGCTCACTTTTCCAGCCGACGCCGGCGTCGTGCTGACGCGGTAGGCGGAAATGATCAACGCCTCATTCCCCCGCGCCCCCCTCTGCCTTGCCAGGCATCTCCCCCGCGAGGGGGGAGATCATTCTCGTCGCCGACACCGCGTGATCTCCCCCCTTGAGGGGGAGATGCCTGGCAAGGCAGAGGGGGGTGCGACGGAGCGCGACCTTTCCAAGACAAGACTGATCTCCCCCCTCGCGGGGGAGATGTCCGGCAGGACAGAGGGGGGCGCGACGAAGCGCAATTGTCGGCCGGCTGCGCAGGAGGCCCACCCATGACCCGCCTCACCACCGCCATCGCCTCCCGCCTCACCATCATCGTCCCCTACCTCTGGCTTTTCGTCTTCTTCCTCGTACCGTTCCTGATCGTCTTCAAGATTTCGCTGTCCTTCACCGCGATCTCGATGCCGCCCTACACCCCGACCTTCGACCTTTCCGAAGGCTGGACGACCTTCACCGAAGCCTTCTCCGAGCTTTCCTTCGAGAACTACCTCTGGCTCTGGGACGACGCCCTCTACATCAACGCGTACCTCACGAGCGTCTGGATCGCGGCGGTCTCCACCCTCCTGGCGCTCCTGGTCGGCTACCCGATGGCCTACGCCATGGCGCGCGCGCCCGACAGCCTGCGCCCGCTGCTGCTGATGCTCGTCATCCTGCCATTCTGGACGTCGTTCCTGATCCGCGTCTACGCCTGGATCGGCATCCTGAAGCCCGAGGGCCTGCTCAACCAGTTCCTGATGTGGCTGGGCGTCATCGACGCGCCGCTCGTCATCACCGGCACCTATGCGGCGATCTATATCGGCATCGTCTATTCCTACCTGCCCTTCATGGTCCTGCCGCTCTACGCCACGCTGGAAAAAATGGACTTCTCGCTGATCGAGGCGGCGCAGGACCTCGGCTCCACCCCCGCAGGCGCCTTCTGGAAGATCACCGTGCCGCTCTCCGTACCCGGCATCGTCGCCGGCTGCATGCTGGTCTTCATTCCCGCCGTCGGCGAGTTCGTCATCCCGGACCTCCTCGGCGGCTCGCAGACGCTGATGATCGGCAAGACCTTGTGGAACGAGTTCTTCGCCAATCGCGACTGGCCGGTGGCCTCCGCCGTCGCCATCGTGCTGCTGCTCGTCCTCGTCGTGCCGATCATGTTCTTCCAGCAGGCGCAGGCGAAGGCCCAGGAGCGCGGCCGATGAACCGCCTGTCACGCTTCAACGTCGTCTCGCTGGTGCTGGGATTCGCCTTTCTCTACATCCCGATCCTGCTTCTGGTGATCTATTCGTTCAACGCTTCGCGCCTCGTCACGGTCTGGGGCGGGTTCTCGACGCGCTGGTACGCCTCGCTCCTGTCGAACCAGCAATTGATCGATGCCGCCTGGGTCACCTTCCGCGTCGCCTTCCTGTCGGCCTCGGTGGCGACGATCCTCGGCACGCTCGCGGCCATCGTGCTGACGCGCTACACGCGCTTCCACGGCCGCATCCTCTTCACCGGCATGGTGTTCGCGCCACTTGTCATGCCGGAAGTCATCACCGGCCTGTCGCTGCTGCTGCTCTTCGTCGCCATCGGGCTGGAACGCGGCTTCATGACCATCACGCTCGCCCACATCACCTTCTCGATGTGCTTCGTCGCGGTCGTGGTGCAATCGCGCCTGCTCTCCTTCGACCGCTCGCTGGAGGAAGCCGCGCAGGACCTCGGCGCGACCCCCACGCGCACCTTCTTTTCCGTCACGCTGCCTGTCATCCTGCCCGCGATCGTCGCCGGCTGGATGCTCGCCTTCACCCTGTCGCTCGACGATCTCGTCATCGCCAGCTTCACCTCCGGCCCCGGCGCGACGACGCTGCCGATGCGGATCTACAGCCAGGTCCGGCTGGGCGTGACCCCGGAAATCAACGCCGTCTCGACGATCCTCATCGGCGTCGTCGGCATCGGCGTCATCCTCGCCTCGCTGGTCAACAAGCGCCGCGACTTCCAGCGCCGCCGCGATGAACAGGCCGCCGCGCAGGGGTGAAGCTGCGGAGTGCAGGAATCAGAGCTCCGGCGCGTCCCGGACATCGGGCGTGCTGGGCACCGGCGAGATGAACGGCTCGTCCCAGCCGCCGCCGACGAAGAACTTCACCGCCTCGCCCGTCACCGCGCCCTGTCCGTCCACCGGCGCGACTTCGCCGGATAGTGCCAGCGCGCGGCCGGCCAGCGGCACGATGCCGGTGAGCGAGGCGCGCCGGCCTTCCATCGAAACCGTCGCCGTGTCGATCCGCGCCAGCCCGCGGCCGACGGCGGCGCTGAACTGCAGGCCGCGCATCGGCAGCGCGCCTTCCGCGACGCTCGACAGCGGAAAGAGCTGGCCCTCCGCCGTGCGCGCCAGGAACGCGTTGGCGTCGATGCCGACGATGTCGCCCGGCCCGAAATTGGCCGTCAGCGTTCCCTCCGAGGTCGAGATCACGGAATTCCAGTCATTGCCCTTGCCGCGCAGGATGGCCGAGAAATTGCCGCGCGTCTGCGGCACGAAGCGCTTGCCGCCGGCCTGAAGGGTCATCGCGCCGACATCGATCTCGCTGGCGAGGAACCGCAATTCGACCGCATTGGCCTCGCCTGCCGGCTCGATGCGGATGCCCGCCTGGATCGTGCCCCCGAAGGCGGTGGCGTCGGAAATGTCGAAGGCCGCGCTGCCGTCCTTCAGTTGCGCCGTCGCGGCGAGCTCCGCCAGCGCGAAATTGCCGAGCTGCGCCTGCGTCGCCGAAAGGCGCAGGTCGAGATTGAGCTGCCGCGCGGCGTTCTCGTCGATCAGGTCCGCCGCCTCGTCCACGCGGTCGACCTGCGGCGTGAAGGCGGCGAGGAAGGTGCCGACATTGAGCTGCTCGAACGCGATCGAGCCGCCGATCGTCGGCGCTGCGCCGTCGGTCGAAAGTTCGAGCACGCCGGTGCCGGGGCTGCCGGCGAGATCGAGTGCCGCCTCCTCGATGCGCAGCCGTTCCGCGCTGCCGGTAATCCGGCCCGAAAGCTTGGCCGCGCCGATCGTCTGCCCGGCGGCGATGTCCGTGCGCGACCATTCGAGCGCCCGGCGCAGCGACGGCGTCTCGAAGCTCGCCTGCCCGTCGAAGAAGGAGTTGGTGGAAAGGTTCGCCGCGCCCTCGAAGCGCGCCTTGGCCGGCGCCGCGTCGAGCGAAAGCCGGACCTGCGAGGTTCCCCCGGCCAGCAGCAGCAGCGGCTCGGCGCTCGACGCCTCGACGCGGATCGCCTCGCTGCGCCAGACGCCGGCGGCCGCCAGCGTCGCCGGCCGGTCGAGCGCGGGCCAGTTGATCTGCCCCGTCAGGCCGGAGAGGATCACCTGGTCCTCGCCGCCGTCGACCACCGCGACGCGGCCATCGTTGAACGTCACCTGCCCGAACGGGTCGCTCGGCAGGTCCGAAAGTTCGGGCTCGACGGCGTTTGCGGCAACGATCTCGCCGGCCGTGTCGATCGCCCGGCTCATCCGCCCGCCGCCGGGCGAGGGCGGCATGTCGAAGACCGGCGTCGCCTTCGTCAGCCGCAGCAAAGGATGTTCGAGCGCCAGCCGCGAGAAGACGACGTCCCCGCGCAGCGCGGCGAGCGCGGAAAGGTCGATGTCGATCCGCTCGGCCTCGAGCACCGGGCGGCTGTCCTGCGCGCCCCATTCGTAGAGGGCGATATTGGAAAGATGGGCGGAAAAGGTCGGCCACACGTCGATCCGCGGCGCCTGGCTGAGCTGGACGCGATAGCCGCTCCACGCCGACAATTCGTAGGCGATCCGGTCGCGCACGAGCTGGGTCGAGGCGATCCACGGCAGCGCGAGAACCAGCCCGATGCCCGCGACGATGAGGGCGGCGAGCCCGATGATCGTTCGTCTGACGACCTGTCCCTGCATTCAACCTCGCGGACTGGTCGACCGGATCGGCTGTGCGCCGATCGATCCCCGGTTCCGGTTTAATCGATGCGAATGCCTTTTCAAGCATTTGTGGCCTTGGAAGGGCCGTTGCCAACGTATTTCTACGATGCCGGCCGTGGCTTGTCAGCCGAGCCCGCGCCGTGCTTCAAGAACGCGACCATTTCTGGGAGGACCCGCATGACCGAAACCGCGCCGCTCTGGACCCCGAAACCGCAGGACATCGAGGCGGCGCCGATCACCGCTTTCGCGCGCCAGGCTTCGGTCGTCGCCGGTCGCGAACTCGCCGGCTACGACGCGCTCCACGCCTGGTCGGTCGAGGACCGCGAGGCGTTCTGGAACCTCGTCTGGGATTTCTGCGGCGTGAAGGGCGACAAGGGCGCGCGCGTGCTCGAAGACGGCGACCGGATGCCCGGCGCCCGCTTCTTCCCCGACGCGAAGCTGAACTTCGCCGAGAACCTCCTGTCGAAGCGCGGTTCGCACGATGCGCTCGTGTTCCGTGGCGAGGACAAGGTGTCGCGCCGCATGTCGTGGGACGAACTTCACGCGTTGGTCTCGCAACTCCAGCAGCTTTTCCGCGCGCATGGCCTCAGTGAGGGCGACCGCGTCGCGGCGATGATGCCGAACATGCCCGAGACGATCGCGGCCATGCTCGCCGCCGCCTCCATCGGCGCCATCTGGTCGTCCTGCTCGCCCGATTTCGGCGAACAGGGCGTGCTCGACCGCTTCGGCCAGATCGAGCCGAAGCTCTTCATCACCGTCGACGGCTACCACTACAACGGCAAGGCGCTCGACGTCTCCGACAAGGTCGCCGCCGTGGTCGCCAAGCTGCCGAGCGCCACCCGCGCCTTCATCGTCGACTATCTCGGCAACGCGAAATCCGCTGCCGCGAAGGTCGACCGCGCCGAAGCCCTGTCGGACGCGATCTCAAACATCGCGCCGAAGGAGGTCGAGTTCACCCGGCTGCCCTTCGCGCACCCGCTCTACATCCTGTTTTCGTCGGGCACGACGGGCATCCCGAAATGCATCGTCCATTCCGCCGGCGGCACGCTTCTCCAACACGTCAAGGAACAGCGCCTCCATGCCGGGATCGGCACGGGCGACCGCTTCTTCTACTTCACCACCTGCGGCTGGATGATGTGGAACTGGCTCGTCTCCGGCCTCGCCTCCGGCGCGACCCTCTTGCTCTACGACGGCTCGCCCTTCTATCCCGACGGCAATGTCATCTTCGATTTCGCGCAGGCCGAGAAGATGACCTTCTTCGGCACGTCGGCGAAGTTCATCGACGCGGTGAAGAAGGCCGGCCTCGAGCCGAAGGCGACGCACGATCTCTCATCCGTGCGCACCATTGCCTCCACCGGCTCGCCGCTCGCGCCCGAAAGCTTCCGCTTCGTCTATGAGAGCGTGAAGGAAGACGTCCATCTCGCTTCCATCTCCGGCGGCACCGACATCGTTTCCTGCTTCGTCCTCGGCGTGCCGACGAAGCCCGTCTGGATCGGCGAGATCCAGGGTCCGGGCCTCGCCATGGCGGTCGACGTCTGGGACGATGACGGCAAGTCCGTCATCGGCGAGAAGGGCGAACTCGTCTGCACGAAGCCGTTCCCGGCCATGCCGATCATGTTCTGGAACGACCCCGACGGCGCCAAGTACAAATCGGCCTATTTCGAGCGCTTCGACAATGTCTGGTGCCACGGCGATTTCGCCGAATGGACCGAACATGGCGGCATCGTCATCCACGGAAGGTCCGACGCGACGCTCAATCCGGGTGGCGTGCGCATCGGCACGGCCGAAATCTACAACCAGGTCGAGCAACTGCCCGAGATCGCGGAAGCCATCTGCATCGGCCAGACCTGGGACGACGACGTCCGCGTCGTGCTCTTCGTGCGCCTCGCGGCAGGCGTGACGCTGGACGAGGCCCTGGAGAAGAAGATCCGCACCCGGATTCGCACCGGCGCCAGCCCCCGCCACGTCCCGGCCCGCATCGTCGAGGTCGCGGACATACCGCGCACCAAGTCCGGCAAGATCACCGAACTCGCTGTGCGCGACATCGTCCACGGCCGCGCCGTCAAGAACCAGGAAGCGCTCGCCAATCCCGAAGCGCTCGACCTCTACCGCGACCTGCCGGCCCTGCGCACCTGACGATGGTTAAGCAATCGTAGCGGCGAAATTTACCGCGTCGCCAACGTGCCTAGCATTCGGTAAAAATGTCTCCACCGCGGCAAGGTTTCGTTAAGGGTTGCCGCGCCATTGTGTGCGTAACTTGAGACAAAGGCGCGCCCCACTGGCTGCGCGGCTCCGCTTCAAGTCCCTGTGTGACACAAATTCCGTAGCGCCCCTTTCCGGGGCGCTTTTTTTGTCTGGCAACGCCCATTTCTTTCGAAGGAAGACCCCCACCCTGTATCCCTCCCCTCAAGGGGGAGGGAGGCATGATCGTCACGCCTCACGCTTCAATCCGGGTGGTGCATCGAAGGCTGAAGCACGACGCCGGCGACCTCCCTCCCCCTTGAGGGGAGGGATACAGGGCGGGGGTCGCCCTTCACAAGAATCCCCTCACATCATCGCTTCCCGATCCCGCGCCAGCGCCCGAGACAACAGCACCACCGGGATCAGCGACGTCACGATGATCAGCAGCGCCGCCACCGCCCCGTCCTCCGGCCGCCCCCGCGAGGCGTTCTCGTAGACATGCGTCGCAAGCGTGTTGAAGCCGAACGGGCGAAGCAGGATGGTCGCCGACAATTCCTTGATCGTGTCGACGAAGACCAGCACCGCCGCCGTCAGGATGGCGGGGCCGAGCAGCGGCAGGATCACGGCGCGCGCGCTCTGGCCGGGCGTGCGGCCGAGGCTGCGCGCCGCCTCGTCGATATTGGGTGGTAGCTTTTCCAGTCCCGAGCGGATCGACCCTTCCGCCAGCGCCAGGAAGCGGATCGAGCAGACGAGCACCACCGCCGCCGCCGACCCGGTGAGAAGCAGCCCCGTCGAGACGCCGAACGCATCGCGCATCACCGCGTCGAGCGCATTGTCGAACCTTGCGAGCGCGAAGAGCAGCCCGAGTCCCATCACCGTCCCCGGCAGCGCATAGCCGACCATCGCAAACCGCGTCAGCCCGGTCACCAGATGCGAGCGCGCGAGCCGCGCTGCCTGGATCAGCACCAGCGCGATGAGGATGGTGATGATTGCCGTCGCCGTCGCCGTCAGCACCGAATTGGTCAGCGCGCGCATCAGCGCCGGGTCGGCGAATTGCTGCAGCCGCCGCGAGGCATAGTCGCCGAAGACGTAGAGCGGAATGCCAAAGCCGGCCGCGACCGGCAGGGCGGCGGCAAGCGTCGCGAGCGCGCCCTTGACGCCGCTCAGCTTCACGCGCGGCGGCTTCGCCTTCATCTGCGTCGCCCGCATCGCATGGTAGCGCTGGCGCCGCCGCGCCCATTGCTCGGCCATCAGGAGCGCGAAGACGATGACCAGCATGATCATCGCGATCTGCGCCGCGCCTTCGAGGCTCCCGCGGTTGAGCCAGGTCGAGAAGACGGACAGCGTCAGCGTGCGCACGCCGAGATATTCCGACGCGCCGATGTCGTTCAGCGTCTCCATCAGCACCAGCGCCACGCCCGCCGCGATCGCCGGCCGCGAGATCGGCAGCAGGATTTTCCGGAACACCTTGCCCGGCCGCGCGCCCAGCGTGCGCGCCACGTCGGCGATGTTGCGCCCCTGCATGATGAAGACGACGCGCGTCGTCAGGTACACGTAGGGAAAGAGCACGGCGGAAAGCACGATCGCAGCTCCCGTCGTCGAGCGGATGTCGGGAAACCAGTAATCGCGCGTGGTGGCAAAGCCGAACATGTCGCGGATCGCGGTCTGCACCGGCCCGGTGAAATGGAAGAACTCGCCGAACGCATAGGCCGCGAGATAAGGCGGCACCGCAAGCGGCAGCACGAGCGCCCAGGCGAGCATCCGCCGCAGCGGGAAGTCGTAGGCGACGACGAGCCAGGCCGTCGTTACGCCGATCGACGCCGTGCCGAATGCCACCAGCGCCATCAGCCACAGCGTCGTTCCCGCCGCGCGCGGCAGCACGAAATTGACCAGATGCGGCCAGTCCTCGCCGCTGCCCGAAAGCGCGATGCCGGCAAGCGTCAATACGGGCAGGAGCACGATCGCCGCGACGATCGCGCTCAAACCGATCGCCAGCGGATGCCGTTGCCGCCGCGCGCGGGGCGCAGCAGGCGGGATGGCGGCGGTGCTGTCGATCAGAAGCTGGTCGGTCACGAAGCGCTCATCGGGAAAACGGCAAAGGCCGGTCCGCTGCCGGACCGGCCTGAACGTCAGTTCTGGACGCGAGCTTTAGCTGCTCGGGCCATCGTCGAGCCCGACGCGATCGACCATTTCGGAGGCCGCGCGGCGGTTCTTGGCGATGTCGGTCAAAGGCAGCGTGTCGGCATTGAGTTCGCCGAAGGACTGCACGTCCGCGCTCGCCTCGACGCCTTCCTTGACCGGATATTCGTAGACCTCGGCCGCGTAGATTTCCTGCGCCGCGTCGGAGGAGAGGAAGCGCATCAGCTCGACGGCCTCGTCCTTGTTCGGCGCGTTCTTGGCCAGCGCCATGCCGGAGACGTTGACGTGCGTGCCCGAATCCTCGTCGATGGTCGGGAAGACGACGCGGATGGCGTTCGCCCAGTCCTTCTGCTCCGGCTCTTCCTCATTGTTCATCATCAGGCCGACATAATAGGTGTTGCCGAGCGCGAGGTCGCATTCGCCGGCCATGATGTTCTGGGCCTGGTTGCGGTCGCCGCCATCGGGCGCGCGCGACAGGTTCTCCTTCAGGCCCTTCATCCATTCCTCGGTCTTTTCCTCGCCCCAATGGGCGATCAGCGAGGCGAAGAGCGCGATGTTGTAGTCGTGCTGGCCCGAGCGGATGCAGATCTTTCCCTTCCACTTCGGATCGGCGAGGTCGGCATAGGAGATCGCCTCGTCCGCGACGCGGTCCTTCGAAGCCCAGATCACGCGGCCGCGGCGGGTGACGCCGAACCAGTGGCCTTCCGCATCGCGGTATTCGGCCGGAATGTTGGCGTCGATCGTCTCGTCTTCCAGCGCCTGCGTCACGCCCTTGTCCTTGGCCGCCTGCAGGCGGGCGATGTCGACCGTGAGGATGACGTCGGCCGGCGAGTTCGTGCCTTCGGCCGCGATGCGATCCTCGAGGCCCTTGTCGAGGAACAGCACTTCGGTCGCGATGCCGGTCTCTTCGGTGAAGGCGTCGAGCACCGGCTTGATCAGGTCGGGCTGGCGGTAGGAATAAATGTTGACGGTTTCCTGCGCGAGCGCCAGCGGCGCTGCAAGCATGGTTCCGGCAAGGGCGGCTGCGAAGGCCGCCTTGCGCGGCAGCATCAACGGGAAATTCATTTGGGTTGTCCTCCGAGAAAAAGGATTGCCTGGGACGCGGGCTCTCCACGCGCGCTCCAGTGGCCAGTCTTTGTAAAATCGGAGCGGACTAGTCAAGTTATTTCGCGAGGGCGATCAATAGGTTAGAACGGTTCTAAACTAATCTGCCAGCACCCGGGTCGGCGGAAAGTCGATCTCGACCAGCGTGCCTTCGCCCGGCTTGGAGCTGATCGCAAAGCGCGCCCGGTTGGCCTCCACCATCGCCTTGGTCAGCGGCAGGCCGAGCCCGGTGCCCTCGCGGTGACTGCGCTTCAGCGCATTGACGCGCTTGAACGGCTTCAGCGCCTGGTCGATCTCGGATGGCGTCATGCCGATCCCGGTGTCGCGCACGCGAATGGCGATGCCGCCATCGGGTTCGAGGGCCGTCGACAGGATCACCTGGCCGCCCGCCGGCGTATAGCGCACCGCGTTGGAGAGAAGGTTGAGCGCTATCTGCTTGATCGAGCGCAGATCGGCGACCACCTCCGGCAGGCGCGAGGCGAAGGAGGAGCGGATGATGACGCGCTCGCGGTTCGCCTGCGGCTGCATCATCGCCACCGCCTCGCCGAGCACCTCGTTCAGCGACACCGCCTCGTAGTTCATCTCCTGCTCGCCCGCCTCGATTTTCGAGATGTCGAGGAGGTCGTTGACGAGGTCGAGCACGTGATTGCCCGAGCGGCTGATGTCGCGCAGGTAATCGCGATAGCGCTCGGTGCCGATCGGCCCGAAGCTCTCGTTGATGATGAGTTCGGAAAAGCCGATGATCGCGTTGAGCGGCGTGCGGATCTCGTGGCTGATGCGGGCGAGGAACTCGCTCTTCTGCGAGGAGGCGCGCTCGGCCTCGGCGCGCGCCTGCGTTAGTTCCTCCTCGGCCCGCTTCCAGTGCGTGATGTCGCGCAGCACGGCGCAATAGCCGCCATCCTGCGGCAGGCGCCCGATGGTCATGAACAGCGGAATGAACCCGCCTTCCGCCTCGCGCCCGATCACCTCGCGCCCGTCATTCATCACCGAGGCGACGCCCTTGCGGGCGATCCGCTCGACATAGTCCTGCGCGGTGCGCTGGCTTTCGATGGCGAAGAGCTCGCGGAACGGCCGCCCCTCGATCGCACCGGAATCGAATCCGAACAGCGCCTCGGCCGGCTTCGAGATCGAGCGCACCGCGAAGTCGTTGTCGATCAGGATCACGCCGTCCGTCGCCGTATCGATGATCGTCTGGAACTCGGCGAGCCGCGCCCGCAATTCCTCGCCATCATCGAAATCGTCCGCAGTCGGCGCCGGTTCGGCTTGCGGCTGCGGCAGCAGCGTCAGCATCAGCGCCTTGCCGCCATGCCAGGGGATCGAGTGCAGATGCGCCCTGACCGGCAGTTCCGCCCCGTCGGCGCGCTTCAGCGACAGGATGCCGTCTTCGCCGTCGTCGCAATCCTCGAACAGTGCGTCGAGCCCGCCGGCCTGCGTGAACGCATCGAGCGAAGCAAAGCCCGTCAGGTCGAAGAAGGCGTGGTTGGCCAGATGCAGCACCTCTCCCGAATGGATCAGCGTCGCCACCGGCAGATGGTCGATCAGCCGGTCCTCTACGCTCTCGTCCGCGCTCGCCCGCGGCGCGAAGGCCGACGGCAGGAAGTGGATGCTGGCCGGCGCGGGCCGCTCGTCCTTCGCCTCGACAGGGGCCTCCAGCGGCTCGGCGTCCCCCGCCTTCGCGTCGGTCAGCCGCACCACATTGTCGGCCGCGTCGATCCGGTCCTCGCCGGTCTCCGCCTCGGCGAACCGCGCGCGCTCCTGCGCCTGCCGCTCCGCGTCGGTCGTCTCGTCGGCAGGCGGCTGCTGTTCCTCCTCCGTCGGCGCGTCGCCGATCTGCTTCTTCAGCTTGGTGCCGATTTCCTGGAACGTCTGGCGGTCGCCGGGCGAAAGCGTCTTGCCGCTCGTCCCCGGGCGCACATCGTCGAGCCGCACCACCTTGTCGCTCGCCCGCCGCCCGAAATCCGGCAGGCCGGCCAGCGCCGGCGTCTCGCCCTGGAACGGATCGTCGGGGTCGACGGGCTCCGGCGCCTTCGGGCTCATCAGCGCCAGCCCCAGTTCGTCCGGGTCCGCGACGGCATCGGCCATGCGCGCGACGCCGAAGCCGCGAAATCCTTCGAACATGCGCTCGCGGTCGTAGACGGGCAGGGCGGCGAGGTCGACCGGCACCTTCAGCGCGTGGCCTTCGACCGGCCAAAGCACGGTGCGTCCCGACCACGTGTCGCGCCGGTCGAGAAGCGCGGCGATCTCGTCATTGAGATCGAAGCCGAACACGGTCGCCACGTCGCGGAACGAGCGCCCGATCACGTCGGCGGCGTTGGCGCCGACGGCGTCGATGAATTCCGGCGAAACCTGCGCGAACCGCCCGCTCGCATCCGTGCGCCAGACGAAACGGATCGGTTGCGTCGGCAGGACGCGCGGCTCGTACGGCATTTGCGGGGCGGGGGCAGGGGCCGCATCCGCCTCGTCGACGGCGGACGTCACCTCTTCCATCACGATCTCTTCCGGCTCCGCCTCGGCGATGACCGGCTCCGGCGAATGCGCCAGTTCATCCGCAGCCTCAGGCGCGGCCGGCAATTCCTCTTCGTCCGGCTCGACCTCGTTCGAGGTCAGCAGCAGATGGAGCGCCGGCTCGTCGGTCAGCCGAGCGAAGCCCACCGGCAGCGTGCCCCCTTCCACGGTCACGAGCTTCTTCACCAGCCGGTCATGCTCTCGTGAAACGTCCTCGACCAGCGTCAAGAGCGCCGTGCGGCCGAGCCCCAGCCGGTCGAAACCGGCGGTAGAAGTGGTCACTGCGCCGTCGGCGCCGATGAGCGCGGCGGCATAGCCAGCCTCGGCGATGCCCGCGATCGTCGCCTGCGCCCGGGCCGTGCCGCGCTGCGTACCGGCAAGAGCCAGCAGGATCGCGAGTTCCCCGCGCGGTAGCCGGATTTGCGCCGCCTGGAACGTCGTCACGCGGCTCGCCATGCCCTGCGCCAGCCGCAGCGAGACGGCGCGCTCGGCTCCGATCCGCGGAAAGCCCGAGAGGGCGGCGATCTGCCGCCGCGACTGAACCGAGAGCCCCGCCGCACTGTCCATCGCGCTTTCGATGTCGCCATGGCCGAACAGCGCCGCGCCGGGCCCGTTCGCCCAGATCACGCGTTCGAGGTCGGGCGCCAGCAGCACCAGCGCCTCGCCGCGCGCAAACCGCTCGCGCACGCCGCCAAGTACGGCGATGTCGATGAAGGAATAGGTCGCGGCCGTCATCGGTTTCCTGTGCTTGCGCGGGGTTGGGCCCCCAACTGTGATCGTCGCGGATTCGCTCCGCTTAACCCTTCGTTAATAAAAGCGGATCGGCTCTGCGTCCACAATTCGCACGCTTCTCCGCCCGTTCGTTTGGCGAAATGGTTAATCCGCAGGCAGGTTTCTTCCGCAACGCACGCGTCGCATATTGCATTGCACAAAAATCCGCTGTATAAGGCCCGGAACAAACCAGCGGCCTTCGATGCGACGGACCATGGCCGCACCAACCTGAAAAGGGACAGGGCATGACCAAGACTGCTGCCAAGACCGCAGAGGCCATGGAAGCCGCTGCATTCGACGCCTCCAAGGCCACCGACCAGTTCCGCGCCTTCGCCGAGAACGGCATGGAACAGTCGAAGCAGGCTTACGACAAGCTTCGCTCCAACGCCGAATACGCCCAGAAGTCGATGGAATCGACCTTCGAGACCGCCAAGCAGGCCGGCACCGAAATGTCGAAGAAGTCGCTTTCCGCGATGCGCACCAACACCGAGCTCGGTTTCGCCCACATCGAAGCCCTGATGCAGGCCCGCTCGATCTCCGAGATCGTCGAACTGCAGACCGCCTTCGTGCGCAAGTCCATGGAACTCGCCATGGAGCAGGCCCGCGACTTCCAGGCCGCTTCCACCAAGGCGACGGAAGAGGTGATGAAGCCGATGAAGGACGCTTTCGAGAAGTCCGTGAAGGAACTCGAAGCCGCCTGACGCATTATTGACCCAAGTTCCCTGGCCCGCGGAAACCTCCTCCCTTCCGCAGCCGGGCGCCGGAGCCGCCACCTCCTCCCGGCGGCATCCGGAAAACGGAAAGGCCGGGATCTCCTCCCCCCGGCCTTTTTCCTATTCTGGGACTGCCCGATCCCGCCGCGTCGCTTGATATTCGTCATGCCGATCCGGGATCGGGCAGCTTCCCTTCCGACAGGTCTTTTTGCGCCATTGCCCCGCATTCGCGCTTGAAATCGAGCCTGAATGACCGTAATAGCCTGCCCAGCCAGTTGGTCGCGCGCCAGATGGTCTTGCGGTTGTAGCTCAGTTGGTTAGAGCGCCGGATTGTGGATCCGGAGGTCGCTGGTTCGACCCCAGCCAACCGTACCATTTCCTTCTTTCCCGACATCGATATCCGCTGTGCGTCGGCCGGCACGTTCTGCCGTCATTATTTCGCGAAACTGTTCGCCGCCTTTGCACGTGTCTCACCCCACGAAGAGAGGGTGCGGACGTGCAGCAGTGGAACGAACGCTACGAATGCGTCATGGAACCGGCGCAGGCCTGGCTGGTCTGGGATCGTGACCGGGATGAGGTTGCGGAACTGCCCGGCGTGGTCTTCGTCGGCCTTTCCAGCGAGGAGGCGTTCGCGATGTGCCGCCTGTTGAACCGCAGGCAGGCCGCCTGAGCCCTTGTCGCCCGGCACGTCAGCGCCACATGTTCGTGCGATCGGCTAAAGAGGAATGAAATGGCAATCGCTTCGATCGAACTGCCCAAGGTCGCCGCACTAGTCGCTGCCGCTCTCATGCTCACCGCCTGCGGCGCGGGCGGCATGGCGCGCGCCGTCACGACGGCAGGCGAGGGGTTCGATCGCGGCGAATGCCTGTCCGAACAGTTCCGGACCGGCAAGCCCTGTGACCAGGACCAGTTTTCGGACGATTAGGCTGCGTTGAGATTCGGGTCTGTGCGAGCCGAAAATGACGGCTTTCGAGAACCGGAGCGGAATGTACGTTCGGGTACATGAGCACCGGAAGCGCAGAAAGCCGTCATTTGCAGGCCGCTCAGGCTAGAATATCAACACAGCCTAGAACAGCGTCCCCTGTCCGCCCGTCGGTGCCGCCGGCCTGGCCTTCGGTTTCGGCTTGGCGGCCTCTCCCGCCGCCACCGCATTGACGTCGCCATCGGCGAAGCGGATCGCCAGCGCATCGCCCGTCGCGATTTCCGCCGCGCGCTTGATCAGATTGCCGTCCCCGTCGCGCACCACCGCGAACCCGCGCTCCAATATGCTCGTATAGGAGAGCGAACCCGCCAGCCGCGCGGCCTGCTCGAAACGCTGGCGTCGGCGTTCCAGCGCGCGGTCGATCGACTGGCGCTGCCGGCGCTCGAAGGTCTCGAGGCGCTGGCCGGCCATCTCGATGCGCCGCATCAGCGCGTTCGGCGTCACCCGCGCGGCGTCGCGCGCCAGCCGGTTGCGCCGGTTGGTGACCATCGCGGAAAAACAGCCCGGCAGCCGCCCCGCCGCGCGCTCGCTGCGCAGCTTCGCATCGCTGAGCCGCCGCGACAGGATCGCCGGCGACAGGCGCAGCCCGCGGAATTTCTGCTTCTTGGCCTCGGTGTTGGCGATCAGCGCGCGTTGCAGCCGGCTCGCCGCCTCGTCGAAGCGCCGCCGCGGCAGGGCGAGCAGCGCGTCGGCCGAGGGCAGCGCCCGCGCGGTCGCCCGCAGCGCGTCGCGCTTGCGCTGCGTGCAGCGCGAGACGGCGCCCTTGACCCGCGCCGAAAGCCGCGAAACGGCGGCCTCGAGTTCGGCCTTCACCGGCACCGCCATTTCGGCCGCGCCCGTCGGCGTCGGCGCGCGCCGGTCGGCGACGAGGTCGATCAGCGTCCAGTCCGTTTCGTGCCCGACGGCCGAGATCACCGGGATGCGCGACGCCGCCACCGCGCGCACCACCGCTTCGTCGTTGAAGCCCCAGAGGTCCTCGAGGCTGCCGCCGCCGCGCGCGACGATCAGGAGGTCCGGTCGCGTCATGGCTTCCGGCAGCGCGTTGAAGCCCGCCACTGCGTTCGACACTTCCGCCCCCGTCGTCTCGCCCTGCACGCGCACCGGCCAGACGATTACATGCACCGGAAACCGGTCCGTGATGCGGTGGATGATGTCGCGGATCACCGCCCCGGTCGGCGAGGTGATGACGCCGATCGTCTTCGGCATGAAGGGCAGGGGGCGCTTTCGGCCCGTCTCGAACAGGCCTTCGGCGGCGAGGCGGCGCTTGCGCTCCTCCAGCAGCGCCATCAGCGCGCCGGCGCCCGCCGGTTCGATATTGTCGATGACGATCTGGTATTTCGACGAGCCGGGATAGGTGGTGAGCTTGCCCGAAGCGATCACCTCCATGCCCTCTTCGGGCCGGAAGCGCAGTTTCGAGAACGTGCCCTTCCAGATCACCGCCTCGATCCGCGCCCGGTCGTCCTTCAGCGAAAAATAGGCGTGGCCCGAGGAATGCGGCCCGCGATAGCCGGAAATCTCGCCGCGCACCCGCACGTTGCCGAATGTGTCCTCGACGACGCGCTTCAGCGCGCCGGAAATCTCCGAGACGGAATATTCGGCCGCATTGGTCTTCGAATCGGTGGCGAGAAGGTCTGACATGCCGCTAGTTCTACCAACCGGGAAGCATCTGGCTAGGCCGCAGCCGCTTGCCGCGCCCATAGGCGACGCCGGCGAAATCGAAATGCGCGCCGCTCTCCTCGGCCGCCGGTGGCACGACCGAGATGTTGTCGAGGCTTTCCGAAATGTGCCGCGCCAGCGCGTCGACTATCTGCGGCTGGCTGGAATGCCCGCGCAGGATGCCGATCCGGCAGTCGGGCAGGGCGCCGAACCCGTCCGATTCGCCGAGGATGCGCATGCCCGGCCGCAGCGCGCATTCGGGCAGCACGGAAACGGCGAGCCCGGAGAGTACCGCCGCCATGATGACCGTCGCCGACCAGCTCGTGAAGATGATGCGGTAGTCGCGGTTCATCTGGTCGAGCACGTCGCAGGCCGTGCGCCGCCACAGGCAACTCGGCCGCCCGAGCGCCAGCGGCAGGGTTTCCTCCTGGTGCACCTCGTGGTTCATCGACGAGACCCACAGCAGCGGCTCGCGCCGCACGACTTCCGACCCGCGCGCGTCGTCATGGGTGATCAGCGCGATGTCGAGCTGCCCGCGCTTGATCTGCTCGACCAGATTGGCCGTCGGCTCGCAGACCACCGAAAGCTCGACGCGCGGATTGGAGCGCAGGAACCGCGCCATGATCTCGGGCAGGAAGCGGTCGGCATAGTCGTCCGGCGTGCCGATGCGGATATGCCCTTCGAGCGAGGCGTCGTCGAAGGCGGCCAGCGTCTCGCGGTTCAGCCGGATCAGCCGGCGCGCATAGGCGAGCAGCCGCTCGCCGTCCTCCGTCAGCCGGTTGGTGCGCCCGTCCTTCTCGAACAGCGGCTTGCCGACGCGCTCCTCCAGCCGGCGCATCTGCATGGAGACGGCCGACTGCGTGCGGTGCACTTCCTCCGCGGCCCGCGTGAACGAGCCGAAATCGGCGATCGAGATGAAGGTCTGGAGCTGGTCGAGGTCGAGCGGGGCGGCGGGCATCGGATCAATCCATCATGATCGTTGATGCTAAATATTAGAAACATTCGTTCGACTAATCAATCGAAGCAGCGCATCTTCCGAAACGTAACCACAGCCGAACCACTTGGCTCCCGCCGGGCCGCGCCCTCCCAAGCGCCGCCCGGACGCGAAGCCGCTCGTCCATAGAAAAGGAGACCAGTCATGACCGCCCTCGATCACCAGACCGCATATTCCGGTGTCGCCCCGCTGCGCACGGATGTGGCGTCGCGCGTGACGACCGGGCTCAAGACGGTCTTCCGCGCCTTCTTCAACCGACGCCACATCGGCAATCTGGCGGAACTGTCGGACCATCACCTCGCCGACATCGGCCTGTTGCGCACCGACCTCCACCAGGCCGCCCGCACCGGCATCGTCGCCGACCCGACCGCGACGCTCGCCACCCTCCGCCGCCGGCGCGAAGAAGAACGCTTCGCCCGCCAGGTCTGCTGAGGCGCCCCGCGCGCCCGGCACTCCTCGCGGCACCCCGCACGCCGGCGCCCCTGGAGCCGGCACCCGCTGCGCGGGACCCCACGCGCCGGCGCCCCGCACGCCGGCGTCATCCCGGAGCGGCGCAGCGCGTCAGCGATGCGTCGAATCCGGGATTCATTCCGTGACGTCTCAAGACAGGTAATGGCCCCGGACAGCCGCCTTTCGCCGCGCTCAAGCGAGCTATCCGGAATGACCCCCACGATTGCGGGCGCTCCCACTCCCCGCCGATCCCCTTCGGCCGCCCGCATCCTGCCCGGTCTCTTCGCGAGGCCGGGCTTTTTTCTAATCCTGCGAGCTTGTAGCTGGTTGGAGCGGGGATTTGCCGGCCGAGACCCTTGGCGGTCCCGATCCATTCCGCGATGGCGTCGCGAACGTTCGACGAGCTTGCGAACATGGCCCAGAGCCGGGCATCTCCCTCGATGCCGTCACCCCTGTGTTCGTCACAGGGGTCCATGCCTCGAACTCTCAAGTTCGGCAAACGCCCAGACCTCGAGATGACTGAGCTATGGACCGCTGTGACGAGCACAGGGCTGACGGCTTTTTTGATGTGGCTCTACGCCAAGACCCTTCACCCCCTCGGCTTCGCCTGCGCAAAGAAATCGTCCACCAGCTTCGTCATCGCCTTCTGGTAGTCCGCCTGCTGCTTGCGGCCGGTCTCGAACATCTCGCCGAAGAAGTTCTCGAACGGAAAAACCTGCGCGTCGGTCACCTGCTCGCGGGCGCCCTTCGCGTCCGGCTGGCCGAACTGCACCATCTCCTCGAACATCTTCATGAACGGATTGTGCGCGTAAGGATCGGGCGCCGCCTTCGGCTTCTCGGCCGCCTTCGGCGCGAACATCTCCTGCATCATCTTGGCGTAGGGGTTGCCGAACGGATCGGCGCTCGCCGTCGGCGCCTGCGGCATCATCTGCCGGAACGCGTCGAGGAAGGGGTTGGCGCCCGCGCCCGGCATCTGCCCAGTCGCCTGCTTGAAGAACCCGCCCATCATCATGGCGGCGAGCGGCGGCATCATCTGGCGATAGGCGTCCTGTGCGATGCCGGTCGCCTGCGCGGCCTGCGCCGCCACGGCGCCCGCCAGTTCCTTGGAGCCGAAGATCTTGCCCAGCGCATCATTGCCCGCCGAGATACCCTCCGGCGTGAACGCGCGCGCGGCGTCCTCGAAATATTTGGCGTAACTCCCGCCGCCCATGGTCGTCATGAACTGCGAGAAGCCGAACGGATCGGCCGTGTTGCGCTTCAGCGCCTCGGAAAAAGCCGGCAGCAGCGCCTCAAGCGCCAGTTCCCCCTGCTGGCGCGTCAAATTCATCTGCCGCGCGAGAAGATCCGCCGTCCGCCCGTTCTGCGCCTTCATCATCATGTCATAGAGCGGCAGCATGTCGTCCTCCCGGGTTCGTGTCGGGAAAGACTAGCTGAACCGGCGAACGACACAAGCATGGGTCGAAGAAGGCGGCGGCAGATGGCTTTTTTCGAAAGCGACCCCCGCCCTGTATCCCTCCCTCAAGAGGGAGGGCATCCACCTGCGACGCTAACCTTCAACTAGGCGCCCAGCTTAAAGGATCAGGCTCAACGCCAGCGACTCCCTCCCCCTTGAGGGGAGGGATGCAGGGTGGGGGTCCCCTTCAAAAAACGGCAACGGCGAGCGACAAACTCCGCATTAGCGCCCTTGCCACCCTAATACGCATACTCCAGAAACGCCGGCTCGATCGACCCGCCCCAGCGCGTATTATACGCCCGCACCATCTCCTCCGCGCTCGTTGTCCCGCGTGCGATCACCTCGTCGAGCGGCGCCAGGAATCCCGTCTCGTCATAGCCTTCGCGGTTCTTGCGCGCCCGGTTGGTCAGCCCCATCCGCGAGATCGCCAGAACCTCGCGGCCGATCTCGCGCAGCGTGTGGTTGCGGAACGGCGTCGCCAGTCCGTGAACCGGCACGGCGTCGCGCTGCGCCAAACACTCCTGATACGTCCAGTCGGCCGTCAGTTCCTCGGCCGCATCCAGCGCCGCCTCGTCATAGAGCAGCCCGACCCAGAAGGCGGGCAGCGCGCAGATGCGCCGCCACGGCCCGCCATCGGCCCCGCGCATTTCGAGGAAGCGCTTCAGTCGCACGTCGGGAAAGAGCGTCGACAGATGGTTCGCCCAGTCGCCCATCGTCGGCAGGCCGTTCGGGATTTCGTCCTTCAGCGCGCCGTCCATGAATTGGCGGAAGGTGACGTGCGTGACGTCGAAATACCGCCCCTCGCGGATCAGGAAATACATCGGCACGTCGAGCGCCCATTCGACGTAGTCCGCAAAGCCGAAATCGCGCGAAAAGCACATTTCCAGCATCCCGGCGCGCTGGTTGTCCGTGTCGCGCCAGATCTCGCCGCGCCAGCTCTGCAGCCCGTTCGGCCTGCCTTCGGTGAAGGGCGAATTGGCGAAGAGCGCGGTCGAAAGCGGCTGCAGCTTCAGCGAAACCTGCATCTTGCGCCGCATGTCCTCTTCGGACGCGAAGTCGAGATTCACCTGGATCGTGCAGGTCCGGTACATCATGTCGAGCCCGTGGCTGCCGACCTTCGGCATGTAGGCGGTCATGATGTCGTAGCGTGACTTGGGCATGCGCGGCGTTTCGGCCAGCGTCCATTTCGGGCTGCCGCCGAGGCCGAGGAAGCGGATGCCGAGCGGCTCGGCGATCTCGCGAAGCTGCGCCAGATGCGCATTGCCCTCGCGGCAGGTCTGGTGGATGGTCTCGAGCGGCGCGCCGGAAAGCTCGAACTGCCCGCCCGGCTCGAGCGAGATCGCGCCCTGTCCGGTCGGCTCGACGAGCCCGATGATGTGCCCGGCATCGACGATCGGGTCCCACCCGAGCGTCTTCTGCATCCCCTCCAGCAGCGCCTTGATGCCCTTCTCGCCGCCATAGGGCACCGGGGCGTGGCCGTCGACATAGAACGGAAACTTCTCGTGCTCGGTGCCGATCCGCCACTTGTCTTTCGGCTTGCAGCCTTCGGCGAGGTGAGCGACGAGCTCCGATTTCTCTTCGATCGGCCGGAAATCGGTCGTGTCGCGTGCCATGAAATGTCCCCGGTCCCGAGCCTTGCGCCCGGGCCTTGCGCCAGAGCCGTGCGGATGAATGTGGGTGTGTTGGCCGCAAATGCCATCGCCGATCAAGCGAAAAATCCTGACCGCTGCGTCAACGGGGATCGATAGGATGGCAAACCCGGTGCCGCGTCATTCCGGAACGGCGGCGACGCGCCAGCGTCGGCGCCGTATCCGGAACCCATCCCGTGACCTCCAGATCCGCGGAATGGTCCCCGGTTCTCATCTCGCCTGACCGCTGCGTCAACGGTGGTTGATGGGATGGCAAACCCCGTGCCGCGTCATTCCGGAACGGCGGCGATGCGCCAGCGTCGGCGCCGTATCCGGAAACCATTCCGTGACCTCCAAATCCGCCCAACGGTCCCCGGCTCTCATCTCGCTTCGCTCGATTTCGGCCGGGATGACGCCGCAAATCCTGCCTGTCCTGCACGTCGCAACGCCGCCGTTGTCTCGAAGTAAACCCAGCCCCTCACCAATCCCCCACCGTCGCCTGGATCACCGCCAGCGCCGCCACCGCCGCCGTGTCCGCCCGCAATATCCGCGGCCCGAGCGGAATCGCGGTCACGAAATCGAGCGCGTGCAACTGCCGCCGCTCATCCTCCGAAAACCCGCCCTCCGGCCCGACGATCAGCGCCAGCCGGCGCCCCTTCAGCCCGCCCAGCGCAGCGATCGGATTGTTTCCCGCAGCGCTTTCGTCGCAGAAGATCAGCCCCCGATCCGTGTCCCACTCCGCCAGCAACCTATCCAGCTTCACCGGCTCGCGAACCTGCGGCACCGCGAGCACGCCGCATTGCTCCGCCGCCTCCACCGCATTCGCCTGCAGCCGGTCCGTGCCGATCTTCGCCATCTGCGTATGCTGCGTGATCACCGGCTGCAGCACGCCCGCACCCATCTCCACCGCCTTTTGCACCATGTAGTCCAGCCGCCCGGCCTTGATCGGCGCGAAGCAGTAGACGAGGTCGGGCGTCGCGGGCTGTGGGCGCGTCTGCTCGGCGAGCGACAGCGTCACGCTCTTCTTCGAAATCGCGGAGACGGACGCGCGCCATTCGCCGTCGCGCCCGTTGAAGATGAGCACTTCGCCGCCCTCCCGCATCCGCATGACGTTTGTGAGGTAGTGGCCCTGCTGCGCGGAAAGGGCGACCGTCCCGTTGCCGGAAAGGCCGCCCTCCACGAAGAGCCGTTGCATCTTGTAGTTCGCTCGCATGGCGAACCAGATGGGGCAGGGGCCGGCCTGCGGTCAAGTGCGGCCGGCCGCAAGCATCACTCGGCCGGCGCTTCGTCCGTCTCTTCCGCCGGCGCCGCGTTTTCCGTCTTGTCGGCGCGCTTGCCGCGCTCGCCGCGCATCCCGCCGCGGAACGGACGGTCCTCGCCGGTCAGCATGCCGTCATCGTTGCGGTCCATGCGCGCGAACTGGCGCTCGACGCGGTTGTCGATGTTGGCGAGGAACTCCTCGCGCGAAATCTGCCCGTCGCCGTCGGCATCGAGCCGGTCGAAGCGAGCCTCTGCCCGCTCCGCGACGAAGGAGGCGAAACGCTCCTGGTCGACGCCGTCGGCGCGGATTTCCTTGCGCAATTCGCGCATCATCTGGCGCGGCGACTGGTCGGTCTCCGCCGCATCCTGCGCGAAGGCGGCGGTGGAGGCGGCGAAGCTGGTGATCAGCACGGCGGCGATTGTCTTCTTCATGGCAAGTCCTCGTATGCGTTGTCCCTGAACGCGACTTTGCCCGCCGCAACCTTACCGCGAGTTGTCCGGCGGATTAATTCGCCGTAATGGGCCGCTGCAGCGCCTGCCGCTCGCGCTCGACCTCCCGGCGGCAAAAGCAGCCCTCGATATGGTCGTTGACCAGCCCCATCGCCTGCATGAACGCATAGACCGTGGTCGGCCCGACGAAGCTCCAGCCCTTCTTCTTCAATATCTTCGAGATGCGCGTCGACACCTCCGTCTTCGGGTTGGCCTTGAGCGCATCGAAATCGAACACCTCCGGCCGCTCATGCGCCTGCGGCTCGAACGACCAGAAGAACGCGGCCAGCGATCCATGCTCCTCGACGAGTTCCACGGCCCGCCTGGCATTGTTGTAGACCGAGGCGATCTTGCCGCGATGGCGGATGATGCCGGCATTTTGCAGATGCCGCTCGATCTCGCTTTCGGGCCGGGTCGCCAGCACGCGGAAATCGAAACCGTCGAAGGCCTCTCGAAAATTATCGCGCTTCCTCAGGATCGTCAGCCACGACAATCCCGACTGGAAGCCCTCGAGGCAGAGCTTCTCGAACAGCCGGATGTCGGCCGTCACCGGCCGTCCCCATTCGGTGTCGTGATAGGTCTGGTAATCCGGCAGATTGCCGTGCCAGGCACAGCGCAGCTTCCCATCCGCGCCCTCGATCAATCCCGGAATGTCGCCCGCCATCTTTTTGTTTTTCCTCGTTAACGCCGCATTCACCACCGCCATGAACCGGCCGGTAACCACACCTGAAGCTTTACGCGAAGAACGGCATTTTATGAAAGCGGATTCACGCTTTCGTGGCAGCGCTTGCCGACAATGCGCGTTGAAACGACAGTCAGTTCAGGTGAGACCGTCCATGAAATCCATTCTCCTTTGCGCGGCTTTGGCCGTGCTCCTGCCGGCCTCGGCCATGGCGCAGGACCGTTATGCCGAGCGCCCGCCGCTGGTCGTCAGCCCCGACCTCTCGGCGCCTTGGGTCATGCAGTTGCAGCGCGCGCCGAACGGCGCCCCGATCCGCGAGCGCACCGTCCGGCGCCAGGTCGCGCCCGGCGCCCGCATGGCGGTCGCGCCCGCGCCGATCATCCGCCAGCGCTCGGTCGTCGTCGCGCCCGATCCGGTCCACACGGCAGCGATGGCCCCTGCTGCTCCGCGCGATGCCGCACCGCAGATGGACCCGATCTTCCTGCCGCAGGAAGTCGCCTATGCCGGACGCGAAAAGCCCGGCACGATCGTCATCGATACCGGCGCCAAGTTCCTCTACCTCGTGCAGGAAGGCGGCACCGCGCGGCGCTATGGCGTCGGCGTCGGCAAGGAGGGCTTTTCCTGGCGCGGCACGGAAACCATCACCCGCAAGGCCGAATGGCCGGGCTGGACGCCGCCGAAGGAAATGATCGCCCGCGAGCGCGCCAAGGGCCGCATCCTGCCGGCGCACATGGTCGGCGGCCCGGAAAACCCGCTCGGCGCCCGCGCTCTCTATCTCGGTTCCACGCTCTACCGCATCCACGGCACCAACGCGCCCTGGACCATCGGCCAGGCCGTCTCGTCCGGCTGCATCCGCATGCGCAACGAAGACGTCACCGACCTTTACGAACGCGTCAAAGTCGGTACAAGGGTTGTGGTGAGCTGAAAAATTCCCAGCGCGGTGGAAACTGCGCCAGCCGACGAATTCCCGGAGAGGGGAAAGCGGGCATCGGGGGACGGTGACCGCGGCGACGGCAAGAACAATCAGAACCGTCGCTTGAAGGGCAGTGCGATCCGTCGCGCTGCCCTTTCGCTTTGCGACTTCGAAGCGAACTTCAGCCTCGGTTGCCGGACTGCCTCCTCCCTCAATGCCGTCATTCCTGTGCTTGTCACAGAAATCCAGGCCTCGAACTATCCCCCTGCACTCCGCCTCAAACCTACTCCGCCGCTTCCATAACCCGCGCCTCGGGCGCCCCCGCCGGTTTCGGCCCGCCATAGGCCCAGTCGAGCAATGCCACCGTATGCACGATCGGCAGGCTCGACCCCGACGCGATCTGCGTCATGCAGCCGATATTCCCGGTCGCGACGAGATCGGCCCCCGTCGCCTCGATATTTGCCACCTTGCGATCCCGCAGCTTGGCCGAAATCTCCGGCTGCAGAATGTTGTAAGTCCCCGCCGACCCGCAGCACAGATGCCCCTCGCGCGGCTCGCGCACCGTGAACCCCGCGCCCTGCAAAAGCGTCTTCGGCAGGCTCGTGATCTTCTGTCCATGCTGCATCGAACATGCCGAGTGATAGGCGACACTCAGCCCCGGCCGCACCGCCGGCTCCGGCAGGTCCAGCCCGGCCACATACTCCGTCACGTCCTTCGCCAGCCCCGACACCCGCGCCGCCTTCTCCGCATAGGCCGGGTCGAGCCGCAGCATGAAGCCGTAATCCTTGATCGTCGTCCCGCAGCCAGAAGCCGTGATGACGATCGCGTCGAGCCCGCCTTTCTCGACCTCGCGCATCCAAGCATCGACATTCGCCCGCGCAAAGTCGAGCGCTTGTTCCTCGCGCCCCATATGATGCGTCAGCGCCCCGCAGCACCCTTCGCCTGCCGGCACCACCACCTCGACCCCGAGCCGGGTCAACAGCCGAACCGTCGCCTCGTTGATGCCGGGATCGAGCACCGACTGCGCGCACCCCGTCAGGATCGCCACCCGCCCGCGTCGTTGCGCGGCAGCTTGGTACACAGCCGGACGAGAAACATCCGACGCCGCCGGCACGCTCTTCGGCGCCAGTTCCAGCATCGCCGCCAGCGGCTTCAGCCCCGGCACGGCCCGGAACAGCCCGGCAAAGGCCCGCCCAACCCCGGCCAGCTTCAGGCTCGCGCGCATCCGGTCCGGATAGGGCAGGGTGGCGGCGAGCAGCCCGCGCACCAGCCGGTCCAGCAGTGGCCGTCGATACGTCTTCTCGATATGCGCTCGCGCATGGTCGACGAGGTGCATGTAATGCACGCCCGACGGGCAGGTCGTCATGCAGGAGAGGCACGAGAGGCACCGGTCCACATGCGTCACCACCGTCTCGTCCGCCGGACGGTCGTTCTCCAGCATGTCCTTGATCAGGTAGATCCGCCCGCGCGGACTGTCGAGTTCGTTGCCAAGCGTCACATAGGTCGGGCAGGTCGCGGTGCAGAACCCGCAATGGACACAGCTCCGGAGGATCTTCTCGGACTCCGCCACATGCGGATCGGCGAGCTGCGCGAGGGAGAAATTCGTCTGCATCAGCCCATCCTGCCCGGATTGAGAATTCCCTTGGGGTCGAACTGATCCTTCAGCCGCCGCGCCAGCGCACCGAGCGCGCCCGCCTGCGGCTGGAAAACCTCCGTCGCCGCCCGCACCGGCCCGCTCGCCCGAACCAGCGTCGCATGTCCCCCGCCGAAATGCGCGATCAGCGCGCGCAGCCCCTCGGCGTCGGGCTCGGCTTCCATCCGCGCCCAGATCAGCCCGCCCTGCCAGTCGTAGAAGACGTCCGCCCCGGCATGGAGCCGCAATTCCGCGACCATCTTCCACCCCTGGCTCGGTGCCATCGAAATCCGCCAGACCGGCCGACTGGTGCCGTCGGCATAGGGCAGGCAATCGCGGATTTCACGCCACACCTGCCGCGACTGCGCTTCGTCCAGAATCTCTATCGTGCCCTGCGCGGCAAGCAGCCCGGTCAACGTCGCGAGCCGATAGTCGACCGACGGCCCGAAGCCCTCGAGCCGCAGCAGCGTCGACGCCGGCCCCTTCAGTGCGCAGTCGAGGACGCGCCCCGTCACGCTCGGCGGCAGATGCGCGGCGGACGAAACCTCCGCGCTCGATCCCATGGCTGCCGCCATGGCGAACGTTGCCGGCCCGTCGTCGAGCCCGCGAATGACGAAACTCTTTTCGGTCTCGGCAGCCGGCAGCACCTTGAACGTCAAATCGGTGACCACGGCCAGCGTGCCCCACGAGCCCGCGAGCCCCTTGGAAAGGTCGTATCCGGTCACGTTCTTGACCACCCGCCCGCCGGACTTGAACGCCTCGCCGCGCCCCGAAACCGCATGGACGCCGAGGATATGATCTCGCGCCGCCCCCGATTTCAGACGCCGCGGCCCCGAAAGGTTCGCCGCCAGCGCCCCACCCACCGTGCCGCGCCCCGGCTCGGTCCCGAGCAGCCGCCCGTAATCCATCGGCTCGAACGCAAACTCCTGCCGATGCGCCTTCAACAGCGCCTCGATCTCGGCAATTGGCGTCCCCGCCCGCGCCGAAAGCACCAGTTCCTCCGGTTCATAGAGCGTCACGCCCGTCAGCCCGGAAAGATCGATCGCATGCTCCGTCTGCACCGGCCGCCCGATCCCCCGCTTCGACCCATGCCCGAGAATTTCGAGCGGCGTCTCCTCGGAGACAGCCCATTGGACGGCGGCGAGCACTTCCGCGGCGGAGGTGGGGGTGAAAATGGTCATGAGCAGGCCCCCGCGTGATTCGGGAGCCGAAGCGCCGCCCCCTCTCCGTCTCGGGCTTCGCCCGAGCCACCTCTCCCCCGCAAGGCGGGGGCGAGGAAAGCTGCCGCAACGCCGCCGCCATTCCAGCCTGGGTTTCCTCGCCCCCAACGGGGGAGAGGTGGCTCGGGCAAAGCCCGAGACGGAGAGGGGGCGGCAACCTTCCCGAAACCCACGACCTCAATCCATCTCGACCCAGCGGAACTCACGTCCGCACCGCCCGAAAATATCGAACCTCGTGATTGTCCATTTCCTCAAGTCGCCCCTCGACCGCCGCCAATATCGTTTCGCACACGCTCGCCCGCTGCTTCAGCACATCCAAATTCCAGAACCGCAGCACCGAATACCCTTCCGCCCGCATGAACCGGTCCCGCCGCCTGTCATGCTCGGAATCGGCATGCTGGCTGCCATCGACCTCGACGATCAGCCGGACGCTCCGACAGGCGAAATCGGCGAAATACGGCCCGCACGGCATCTGGCGAACGAATTTGTGGCCGCCGAGCTTCTTCGCCTTCAACTCGGTCCAAAGCATCGCTTCGGCAATATTGTCGCCCTGCCGCAAATCCCGCGCTCGCGCGATTGATGTCGCCGCGCGGCGCGCGGTCGTCCCCCTCTCCGTCTCGGGCTTCGCCCGAGCCACCTCTCCCCCGCTACGCAGGGGCGAGGAACCCTGATCCGGCAAGGTCCCGCCCATCAAAACCTCGGAATATCCGGAAACGCCACCTGACCGCGGCTGATATGCATCCGGCCCATCTCCGCACATCGATGCAGTTGCGGAAACACCTTGCCCGGATTGAGCAGATGCTCCGGATCGAACGCGCATTTCACCCGGATCTGCTGGTTCAGGTCGATCTCGGTGAACATTTCCGGCATCAAATCGCGCTTCTCCACGCCCACGCCATGCTCGCCCGTCAGCACCCCGCCGACCTCGACGCACAGCCGCAAGATGTCCGAGCCGAACGCCTCTGCGCGGTCGAGTTCGCCGGGCTTGTTCGCATCATAGAGGATCAGCGGATGCAGGTTCCCGTCGCCGGCATGAAACACGTTGGCGACCTCCAGGCAGTATTTCACCGAGAGTTCGCGCATCCTTGCCAGCACGGTCGGCAGTTCCTTGCGCGGGATCGTGCCGTCCATGCAGTAATAGTCCGGCGAGATGCGCCCCACCGCGGGAAACGCCGCTTTGCGGCCCGCCCAGAAGACGGCGCGCTCGGCGTCCGACGTCGAGATCCGGCTGGTCGTCGCGCCGTTCTGCGCCGCCAGCCGCTCCACTTCGCCGATCAGATGGTCGATCTCGGCCACTGGCCCGTCCAGTTCGACGATCAGCAGCGCCTCGACGTCGAGCGGATAGCCCGCATGGACAAAGGCCTCGGCGGCGTGGATCGCCGGCCGGTCCATCATCTCCATCCCGCCGGGAATGATGCCCGCGCCGATGATGTCGGCGACGCACTGGCCCGCCTGTTCGGAGGAGGGGAAGCCGACCAGCATCGCGCGCGCGGCCTCCGGCTTTTGCAGGATGCGCACGGTCACTTCGGTGACGACGCCGAGCAGCCCTTCCGAGCCCGTCATCAGGCCGAGCAGGTCGTAGCCCTCGGCGTCGAGATGCTTGCCGCCGAGCCGGATCACCTCGCCGTCGATCAGCACCATTTCGAGGCCCAGCACATTGTTGGCCGTCAGCCCGTATTTCAGGCAATGCACGCCGCCCGAATTCTCCGCGACATTGCCGCCGATCGAGCAGGCGATCTGCGAGGAGGGGTCGGGCGCATAATAAAAGCCCTCCTCCTCGACGGCCTTGGTGATGCCGAGATTGGTCACGCCCGGCTGCGCGGTCACGGTGCGGTTGGGAAAGTCGATGTCGAGAATGCGGTTGAACCGGCTCATCACCAGAAGCACGGCATCGGCGAGCGGCAGCGCGCCGCCCGAAAGCGAGGTGCCCGAGCCGCGCGGCACGACGCGAATGTTGCGCTCGTTGCAGTACTTCAGGATGCGCGAGACCTGTGCGGTCGTCTCCGGCAGCACGACGACGAGCGGCAATTGGCGGTAGGCGGTCAGCCCGTCGCTCTCGAAGGCGCGCATCGCGTGCTCGGCTTCGACCACGCCTTCGCCCGGCACGATGATGCGCATGTCGGCAACGATTTCGGCGCGTCGCGACAGCGTCGCCTGGTCGGCGGCCGGCATGACGGGTCCTGACATCGAAAGCTCCTCCCCTCGCTTCCCCTCGCTTGCAGTTATAACGGGCGCGGGCCGACTGGCCACTTGAAAAAACGCCCTCCGGGTCTATCGTGCCGGCCAACGAGAAGACGGGAAAAGCTCTTGCAACATCAATCGACGAGACGACCGACGGTGGGCCTGTTCGTCACCTGCCTGGTAGACCTTTTCCGGCCGAGCGTCGGGTTTGCGGCGGTCAAGCTGATCGAGGAGGCGGGCTGCGCGGTGGACGTGCCGATGGCGCAGACCTGCTGCGGCCAGCCGGCCTACAATTCCGGCGACCGCGAGGACACGCGCGAGATCGCCAAGGCCACCATCGCCGCCTTCGAGGAGTTCGACTACGTGGTCGCGCCCTCGGGCTCATGCACCGGCATGCTCAAGAAGCACTACCCCGCGCTTTTCGCCGGCGATCCGGCCTGGGAAAGCCGCGCGGCGGAGTTTTCGAAGAAGGTCCACGAACTCGTCTCCTTCCTCACCGACGAGATGAAGGTCGAGGGCGTCACCGCAAAACTCGCCGCCACCGCCACCTATCACGATTCCTGCTCGGGCCTGCGCGAACTCGGCATCCACGACCAGCCGCGCAAGCTCCTCGCCTCGGTCGAGGGGCTGAAGATCGCGGAGATGCAGGAAGCGGACGTGTGCTGCGGCTTTGGCGGCACGTTCTGCGTTAAATATTCCGACATCTCCAACGCCATCGTCACCAAGAAGACCGCCAACATCGAAACCGCTGGCGCCGACATGCTGCTCGCCGGCGACCTCGGCTGCCTGATGAACATGGCCGGGAAACTCAAGCGCGACGGCTCGGCCATCGAAGTCCGCCATGTCGCCGAAGTGCTGGCGGGAATGACAGACCAGCCGCCGATCGGGGGGAAGTTGTGATGAGCGCTCACGCCCTACGTTGCCCCCCTCTGCCCTGCCGGGCATCTCCCCCGCAAGGGGGGAGATTAGTCTCGTCATCGACACCGCATGATCTCCCCCCTCGCGGGGGAGATGCCCGGCAGGGCAGAGGGGGGCGCGACGGAGCGCTGCCTTCCAAGTTGGGAGCCATCTAATGCAAATCACCTCTCCCACCTTCAAGGCCAATTCCGCCAAGGCCCTCTCCGACGCCCAGCTTCAAAAAGCCCTCGGCAACGTCCGCGCGGGCTTCATCGACAAGCGCAAAAAAGCCGTCGACGCGCTGCCGGAATTCGAGGCGCTGCGCGAAAACGGCAAGGCGATCAAGGATCACGCGCTAGCCCATCTCGACCTCTATCTGGAGAATTACGAGGCGCAGGTGAAGGCGGCCGGCGGCCATGTCCATTGGGCGCAGACCGCCGAAGACGCGCGCAATATCATCCTCGAGCTCTGCCATTCGCGCGGCGTCAAGACCGTCACCAAGGGCAAGTCGATGATCTCCGAGGAGATCGCGCTGAACGACGCGCTCGAGGCCGCCGGCGTCCGCCCGGTTGAGACCGACCTCGGCGAATACATCATCCAGCTTCGCGGCGAGCATCCGAGCCACATCATCGCGCCCGCCGTTCACCTGAACAAGGAGCAGATCGAGGCGGATTTCCGCCGCGTCCACACGCATCTGCCGGCTGACCGCGAACTCGTCGAGCACGAGAAGCTTCTGACCGAGGCGCGGGCCGTTCTCCGCGCCGAATATTTCAAGGCCGATCTCGGCATCACCGGCGCCAACTTCCTCGTCGCCGAAACGGGCTCGTCGATCATCGTGACGAACGAGGGCAATGGCGACCTGACGCAGATCCTGCCGCGCGTCCATGTCGTCATCGCCTCGATCGAAAAGATCGTGCCGACGCTGGAGGACGCCGCGCAGATCCTGCGCCTTCTCGCCCGCTCCGCCACCGGACAGGAGATGAGCGTTTATACGACCGTCTCCACCGGCGGTCGCCGCGACGGCGACCCGGACGGGCCGGACGAATACCACGTCGTCCTCCTCGACAACGGCCGCTCGTCCATGCTCGGCACCGAATTCCAGGAGATGCTGCGCTGCATCCGCTGCGGCGCCTGCATGAACCATTGCCCGGTCTATCACGCCGTCGGCGGCCACGCCTATGGCTGGGTCTATCCCGGCCCGATGGGCGCGGTGCTGACGCCCTCGCTGATCGGCGTCGACAAGGGCGGGCACCTGCCCAACGCGTCGACCTTCTGCGGCCGCTGCGAAAGCGTCTGCCCGATGAAGATCCCGCTGCCGAAGATGATGCGTCACTGGCGCGAGCGCGAGTTCGAGCGCGGGCTGAACCCGGCCGCTGCCCGCTACGGCCTCAAGGCTTGGGCCTTCTTCGCCAAGCGCCCGTCGCTCTATCGCTTCTTCGCCTCGCTCGGCATCCCGGCCCTCTCGGCCGCCGGCGGCGCGAAGCACCGCTTCTCCTGGCTGCCCTTCGCCGGCGGCTGGACGAAATACCGCGAACTGCCCGCGCCGGAAGGGCGAACCTTCCTGCAGCAATGGGCGCAGCGCGAAGCGAAGAAGCAGGAGCCTGTCCGATGAGCGCCCGCGACGCGATCCTCAACAAGGTCCGCGCCTCGCTCGGTTCGGGCAACGCAAATCGCGCCGACACCGTCCGCGACCGCCTCGCCGGCGCCCCGCGCGGCCTCATCCCCGAACGCGGCCAGTTGCCCGACACTGAGCGCGTCGACCTCTTCACCGCGCAGGCCGAAAAGGTCCACGCGACCACTGAGCGCCTCTCGTCCTATGCCGACCTCCCGGCCGCGATATCCGCCTATCTGCGCTCGAAAAACCTGCCGGCCTCGATCCGCATGGGCGACGATCCGCGCCTCGCCGGCGCCGACTGGTCAACGCAACCCGCCCTCGAAATCCTGCACGGCCCCTCGGACGGCAATGACGAATCCGGCCTCAGCCACGCCTTCGGCGCCGTCGCCGAGACGGGCACGCTGGTGCTTCATTCGGGCGGCGACAATCCGACCACGGTCAACTTCCTGCCCGAGCATCACCTGGTGGTGGTCGACGCGAAGGACGTCGCGGGAGACCTCGAAACCGTGCTCGCCCGTATCCGCGACAAGTTCGGCAAGGGGCAGATGCCGCGCACCTTGAACATGATCACCGGCCCCTCGCGCTCCGGCGATATCGAGCAGAAGATGCTGCTCGGCGCCCACGGCCCGCGCGCGCTCCACATCATGGTCGTCGGCGGGTAGGATGGGACCCGGCGTCCGATACGAGGACGCCGCCGCGCCCGAAGGCATGCGCCTTTACGCCATCGGCGACATCCACGGCCGCGCCGACCTCCTGGCGAAGATGTTGGCGCTGGTCGAGGGCGAGATCGTCCGCGACAGGCCGGCCGACTGGCGTGTGGTCTATCTCGGCGACTATGTCGACCGCGGGCCCGACAGCGCCGGCGTCATCGAAATGATCGCCCGCCGCGTCGCGGCCAACACGCGCCACGTCGCGCTCCTCGGCAATCACGACAAGGTGCTGGCCGAGTTCCTTACTGACGCTGAAACCTGGTGGCGCTTCGCCGATTTCGAGGGCGAGACGACCGCGCGCTCCTATGGTGTCAGGATCGACTTCTCTTCCGACGCCGCCATCCGCCAAAGCCGCGAGGCGCTCCTCACCGCCATGCCACCGGCGCACATCGCATTCCTCAGCGGCCTGAAGCTCTCGGTCACGTTCGGAGATTTCTTCTTCTGCCACGCCGGCATCCGCCCCGGCGTCGCCCTCGATGCGCAGGACCCGCAGGACCTGATCTGGATCAGGCGCGAGTTCTCGGACTATCCGGGTCTGCATCCCAAGCTTGTCGTCCACGGCCACACGCCGCATCACGAGCCGGAAATCCGCGCCAACCGCGTCAATGTCGATACATATGCTTTCGCCAGCGGCCGGTTGACGGCGCTGGCGATCGATGCCCGCGACAAGCGGTTTCTGGAAGTGACCGGCTGAAGCGCCGATCCTGATTTCGGGACTGAGATGCCATTTGCAAGCCGCTCAGGCGCGAAATCCTTACTACTCGGCGACGACGCCGTAGCCGTCGACCACGACGAAGTCGCCCGCTGCATCGGCCGTGTAGATGCCGGCGCCCCAGAACACGATGGCGGAAAGCATGGAGAGGGTAATGAGGGTGGCGCGCACGGTGTTCATCTCGGTTGTGTCCTGCAACTCTTACAACGGGGTCCGTTACAAATCGGTTTCATCAGGAGAATCCGCGGCGCGAAATTTCGTTCCCCGCGATTTGTTTCGCGGTGGTTTCGAAAGGGCGCGTTTGGGCGGAATCTCCGTCTGATGCGGCCGCTGATCTAGGCCTCCAATCGGGCGAAAGCCAGACGCTCCAAGGCTTTGCCACGCCTATTTTTGGTCAGTTGCATTTCTGCAACTCTTCAGCTTCGGATGGTGGAAACCCAGGCCTTCGCTAGCGCCAGTCCGGCCGCATCCCCGTCCGGGCCGAAGCGTTCGGCTTGCCGTTTGTGGTGGCTGCCCCAATCGGGCTCGCGCTCGGCGATCCATCCGGCGAATCGCTCGCTCCACTCTGCGACGAGCGCCCTGTCGGCCTCGAAATGGAACTGGATGCCATAGGCCCGCTCGCCGATCCGGAAGGCCTGGTTGTGCGAGACGAGGTTGCCCGCGAGCCGCGATGCGCCGCGCGGCAGCATGTAATGGTCGTCATGCCATTGGAAGGTCGGGAAGCGGGCGGGCAGGGCGCCCAGCACCGGGTCTTCGCGGCCTTCCGGCGTTAGCGCAACCTCGCGCCAGCCGAATTCGCGCGCTCCGCCGATCAAATTCTGCGCGCCATGCGCGCGGGCGAGAAGCTGCGCCCCGAGGCAGATGCCGAGCACGGGCCGTCCGCTGGCGGTGAAATCGCGGATGAAGTCGACGAGGCCGGGCAGATAGGGATGCTCGTCGTCGGCCAGCGCGTTCTGCCCGCCGCCGAGCACGATCAGCGCGTCATGGCCGTCGATCCGATCCGGCAGCGCACCGCCGTCGTGCAGCGCGCGGATGTCGATCTCGGCTCTTGCCGCGTCGAGCGCGGTGCGCAACTGGCCAAGCCCGGTGCCGTCGAAATTCTGGATGACGAGAACGCGCATTGGCCTGCCTGATTTGCCCATCGATATCCGGCGGGTAACATGGACGGCAAAGTTCTGCCAAGGGATCGAAATGACGCTCCAGAACCGTGCCGACCCGTTCGGCGCCCTCCACGCCGTCGCCGCGCGCGGGCTCTTCACCGGCAATCGCGGGATCCTGCATGATCCGCAGACGAAGCGCCTGACCGGCCGGCGCTGGACGACCCGCGCCTGGATCGTCTGCACCTGCACATGGAAGGGCCGCCGGCGCGACGTCTGGGGCCGCAACGGGCCGAATGGCGGCGCCGGCTGGACCGAGCTCTTCTTCGCCGACGAGGTCACCGCGCTTGCCGCCGGCCATCGTCCCTGCTTCACCTGCCGCCGCGACGCGGCCCGCGAGTTCCAGTCCGCCTTCGCCGCCGGCAACGGCCTCGCCTCCGTCACCGCCCCGCAGATCGACACCCGCCTCCACGCCGAGCGCCGCCTCTCTTCCCGCGCCGCGCCCGTCCCGGTCTCGCCCGACGATCTGCCCGACGCCGCGATGATCGAAGCCGCCGGCCACCCTCTCGTCCGCCGCGAGGGCAACTGGTTGCGCTGGACCTTTGAAGGCTACATCCCGACATCCCGTCCAACCGCTGACGCACTCGCGATCACCCCGCCCTCGACCATTGCCGCGCTCCGCGCCGGTTTCCGCCCGGTCTGGGGCAGTATGGAACCAACCTAAGCTCGCCGCCGACACCCTCTTCCGCCTGGAGCTTGGTCGAAAAGAAGAGCGCCACGCCCGCGTCCCCCTCCTCCTTGTGGGGAGGGGTATGGGGTGGGGGTGAGCACTGACGTCTCGGGACGAGCCACCTCCTCCTGCCGGCTCTGCGATCATCCGTCTGACGAGAGCCGATCGACCACCGGCCGCCCCAGGCCGGAGGTTACACCCGCTGTTGAGAGGGCGGGCGAAGTGGGACGACGCGTCAGTCCCACTTTTCCTTGTAGATCTCGCCGGAATAGTCGACATGCAACTCGACGCGCTCGCCATGGCCGTTCACGGCCTCGACCTCGTAGTGCTTCTTCTTGCGGTCGATGTCGCCGCGCCACGCGTAGCCGGCGCTTTCGACGATCTGGCGAAGGCCGGCCTCGTCATAGGTCGGATCGTCCATCTCGACGCGGCGGATATTGCCGGTGAAGTCGATGTGAAGCTCGACCTCGGCGCCATCGGCGGCGAAGGCTTCGACTTCATAGTGGTCGTCCTCGCGGTCGACATCGTAGCCGAACACGAAGCCGGCCTCCTCGGTGATCTTCTTCAGATCGATGCCCGCCGCCGTCGCCGCGTCGATTTCGCGCTGGTCGTCGGCATCTGCACGCCTTTGGGGACGAAGGCCCGCATCGTCCGGCTCCGAACCGGGCCCGGCGCGTCCGGCCCAGGGTGCGGGCATGTTGGGGTCCCGGATCTTGATCTCGCGCCCGTCCTCATAGATGATCGAGAAGGCGTCGAAGGTGCGCGACTGGTCCGGTTCGCCCATCACCGTCAGCCGCTCGCCGACCGCCACTTCCGTCGTGCGCCACCAGGACGGGCCGGTCTCGACCAGCACCCGGCCGGTGTCGTCCTCCAGCACGAACTTGTTGCCGAAGACGTCGGTGACCCGCCCTTCGATGGTGATGCCGGTGGTTGCATTGAGTTCGCCGATCGCCGTCTGCGCCGACGCCGGGCCGGCGACTGCGACAAGGGCTGCGACGGCCGCGCCCGTCAGATGTCTCATATCCGTCTCCTCAGGTCCTGTCGGGCCCGTTTCTTGGCACCCGATGTCGACCTTGAATATCGTCAGGAGCGCATGATGGACGAAGAAGGTTGAACGCCAGCCAAACGACGTGGTTCAACTTCGGTTCAAGCGTGCCGGATAAGAAGTGACGCCATGGACCTTGGGAAACTGAAGAGATCTTTCATCGCACTGATCCTCGTTCTTGGCGCCGCGGTACCTGCTATCGGGCAGGACCGCGACGACGTCCTGCCTTTGCCCGAAATCATCGCCGCCGTCGGCGAGCGGTATTACGGCGAAGTCGTTGCAGCCGAAGTCGTGGCGGGCAACGATCCGGACCTCTATTATGAGCTGCGGCTCATAACTCCGGTAGGCAATGTCCTGCGGATCAGGATCGATGCGTTCACCGCGGCCTTCATCGAAGTTGACGGTCGCGGCCTCGTCGCCGCGCAAAAGCCGGTCGCCGTCCAGCAATAGGAACCGCCTTGCATGAAAGCACTCCTCGCCGAAGACGATGCAAGGCTGAGCCTCCAGCTCGATGCGGCCTTTCGCGAGGCGGGTTTCGTGCCGACGGTCGCCCATGACGGCGTCGACATCGAGCATCTGGGCTCGACCGAGCCGTTCGACGTGGTGGTGCTCGATCTCGGCCTGCCGTCGAAGGACGGCATCTCGATCCTGCAATCCTGGCGCGGGCAGGGGGTGACGACCCCGGTGCTGATCCTGACCGCGCGCGACGAATGGGCCGAGAAGGTCTCCGGCTTCCGCGCCGGCGCGGACGACTACGTCGTCAAGCCCTTCCGCATGGAAGAGGTGATCGTGCGCGCCCGCAGCCTGATCCGCCGCGCGGCCGGCCACGCCAAGTCGATCATCGCCTGCGGCGGCCTCGAATACGACACCCAGACGACGTCCTTCACCCTCGACGGCCTGCCGCTCAAGCTCACCGCCTTCGAGGCGCAGATCCTGTCCTACATGATCCATCACCAGGACCGGGCGATCTCGCGCACCGAACTGTCCGAGCACGTCTACGACCGCGATGCCGACCGCGACTTCAATTCGATGGAAGTCATCATCGGGCGCCTGCGCCGCAAGATCGGGATGGACATGATCCGTACCATCCGCGGCCGCGGCTACCTTCTGTCCGCAACGAGCGGGAGCGATGCCGAACGTGCGTAAGTCGCTTCGACTGCGCCTTCTGGCCGGCGCGGCGATCTGGATCGCCGGCGCGCTCCTCGTCGCCGGCATGATCATCGCCTCGCTCCTGCGCGATTTCGTCGAGCGCAATTTCGACGAGCGGCTGAACGCGCAGATTCTATCCATCATGAGCGCGGTTTCGTTCGACGCCGCCGGCACGCTGCAGCCGGGCGGCGTCGTGTCCGAGCCGCAATACCAGCAGCTCTATTCGGGCTGGTACTGGCAGATCGCCGATGCCGAGACCGTGCTCCTGAAGAGCGCCTCGCTGTGGGATGCAGACCTCGGCGCGGCGGTCGGCGAGATCGGCCAGTCCGGCCATGTCGAAAGCCTCGTCGGCCCGCGCGGCAAGCCGCTTCACGCCCTCTACCGCGACTTCACCGCGCCCGGCCGCGGCTCCAATCTGCGCGTCACGGTCGCCGGCCCGGAAGCCGAGATCGAGGGCGCGCTCGGCGACATCGTGCCGCCTCTCGCCATCTCGCTCTTCGTCCTCGGCGTTGGGCTCATCTTCGCCGTGCTCCTGCAGATCCTCTACGGCCTTCGCCCGCTCGATGCGCTGCGCCGCCAGATCGCCGACATCCGCGAAGGCCGCGCCCAGCGCCTGCCGGATGCCGAGCACGTCGAACTCCAGCCGATGGTGACCGAGACCAACTCGCTCCTCGCCCACAACCGCGCCGTCGTCGAGCGCGCCCGCAACCATGTCGGCAATCTCGCCCATGGCTTGAAGACGCCGCTCGCGGTGCTGGCGAACGACATTGCCGGCCGGGCCGATTCCGACGTCGCGGCGGACTGCGTGCGCACGATGGAACGGCTCGTCGCGCATCATCTGCGACGCGCCCGCTCGGCGGCGAGCCGCAACGTCGTCGGCGTCTCGACCGCGATCGAACCCGTCATCGACGACATGACGCTGGCGATGAGCCGCATCTATGCGGATAAGAATCTCACGCTCGAAAAAACGGCCGAGAACGGGCTGAAATTCGCCGGAGACAGCCAGGATCTGGAGGAGATTCTCGGCAATCTCATCGACAATTCGTGCAAATACGCCCGAAACCGCGTCGAAATCGCCGCGAAAAAGGAAGGCGGGGATATCCTGATCGTCATCGACGACGACGGTCCGGGCCTCGATGCCGGCGAGCGCGAGCGTGCGCTCGGACGCGGCATCCGGCTCGACGAACGACCGATCGGATCGGGCCTCGGCCTCTCCATCGTCCGCGACATCGCCGAGCTTTACGGCGGCTCGCTGGAACTGGCCGCCGCCCCCTCGGGCGGCCTGCGTGCCTGCCTCGTCTTGCCGTCTTTATAGGGCGGCGACGGCGGCCGCGATCTCGTCGACCACGGCTTGGTCCGTGGTGGTCCGGTCCTTGATCGAAGAGAACAGGCAGGCTTCGGACTTCAGGATCACGCCGTCGGCCAACACCTTGAGATGATTGGCTTTCAGCGTCGAGCCGGTGGTGGTGATGTCGACGATGATGTCCGCCGAACCCGCCGCCGGCGCGCCTTCCGTGGCGCCCAGGCTCTCGACGATCCGGTAGACCTGGATGCCGTGGGTGCGCGAGAAGAACTGCTGCGTCAGCCGCCAATATTTCGTCGCGATCCGCAGGCGGCGGCCGTGCCGCTGGCGGAACTCGGCGGCGACGTCCTCGAGGTCCGCCATGGTCTCGACGTCGAGCCACGCATCCGGCACCGCGACCACCACGTCGGCCCGCCCGAACCCCAGCCGCGCGCCGATCGCGGCACGCTCCTGCCAGTCGGAAATCCCTTCGCAAACAAGGTCTTCGCCGGTGATGCCAAGATCGATCGACCCCTGCGCGAGCTCGCGCGAAATCTCCGACGCGGAGAGGAAAGCGACCTCGATATCGTCGCGCCGGTCGATCCGCGCGCGGTAGCGCCGGTCGTCGTCCGGCGTCGCGACCTTGAGGTTTGCGGCGGCGAGCTTTTCCAGCGCGGCGTCCTTCAGCCGGCCCTTGGAGGGCAGCGCGAGCGTGATGGTCATGCCGCGGCTCCTGTCATTCCAGTTAAGGCGGCGCCGAACCCCCACCCATTATCCCTCCCCTCAAGGGGGAGGGAGGTTGCGCCCAGGCCGCTTGGCTCACCGTTCAAATTGGAGGCTCGCCGATCACGTCCCCCTCCCCCTTGAGGGGAGGGATAAAGGGTGGGGGTCCCCTCGCAAAAAACCTTCTCCCGCCGCCTCATCAACCCTCTCCCTTCAAGGCTTCGATGCGGTCGAGCCAGACCGAGAAGCCGACGCCGGGGATCGGCGACTTCGCGCCGAGCAGCGTCAGCAGCCGGTCGTACCGCCCGCCGCCGACCAGCGGGCGGTCGCGGCTGCCGGCGGAAATCTCGTAGACGAGGCCGGTATAGTAATCGAGCGGGCGGCCGAAGCCGGCGTCGTAGTGGATGGCGTCCTCGGCCAAGCCGAGTTCGGAGATCGAGCGCGAGCGGGCGGAGAAGATGTCGAGCGCGGCGCCGAGCGAAATGCCGGCATCGCCGGCGAAATCGCGCAGCGCATTGCCGGCTTGCCGCAGCGGCGCGTGGATCGCGAGGAAGGTCTTCAGCGCGCCGAGCGCCTCATCGGAGAGGCGGACGGAACGCAGTTCCGCCTTTTCGATCAGCCGGTTGGCGATCTCGGCGGAGGTGCGGCCGGCGCTTTCCGCAAGGCCGGTCTCGGTCATCAGGCCGGCGACATGGGTGGCGAGCGCGTCGCGGTCGCCCTCGGCGATCAGCGAGGCGACTGGCTCGTCGAGCGTGAGCTTGCGCGACGGATTGGCGAGGTCGTCGAGCGCGGCGTCGAGCATGTCCTTGGAGCCGAAGGCGCGGGCAAGACGCTTCTGCCAGCCGCGCGGCAGGCCGAGCGCGGCGAGCACCGCCTCGAAGACGCGCTGGTCGCCGATGGTGATCGTCAGGTCGTGGTCGGGCAGGACGCCAGCCAGAAGCGCATGCGCGTCGGCGATCGAGCGGGCGTCGGCGCGGGCAATGTCGGTCTCGCCGAGATCCTCGATGCCGGCCTGAAAGAATTCGTTCCCGCCCTCGCGGCGCTGGCGGAACACCTCGCCGAGATAGGCGTAGCGGCGCGGCGTGCCGGCCTTCGAGGTGATGTGGTCGATGCAGACGGGAATGGTGAACTCCGGCCGCAGGCAGAGTGCGGCGCCGGTCTCGTTTTCGGTCAGGAAGATGCGGCGGCGCAAATCTTCGCCGGCCATGTCGAGGAACGGGTCGGCGGGCTGCAGGATCGCAACGTCGACCATGCCCGCCCCGCGCGCGGCGAAGATGGCGCGGATGTCGTCGGCGATCTGGGGGGTGCGGGAGGTCATGAACTGCCTTCCCTTCTCCCCTTGTGGGAGAAGGTGTCGCCGCAGGCGACGGAAGAGGGGTGAGACGTTCGCGCCAAGCAACCCCTCATCCGACCTCGCTCCGCTCGGCCACCTTCTCCCACAAGGGGAGAAGGAAGGGTGCGTGGCGCTCTACGGCGCCCCCCTCTGTCCTGCCGGACATCTCCCCCGCAAGGTGGGAGATCACGCGGTGTCGATGACGAGACTGATCTCCCCCCTCGCGGGGGAGATGCCCGGCAGGGTAGAGGGGGGCGTGACGAAGCGAAAACGCCGCTCATTCCGCGCCGTCCCGATCCGCCTTCTGCGCCTCGAGCACCTTGCGCACCGCCTCCACCAACCCGCTCTCCGGCACGGAAAACTGCGCTGGGCGGCTTTCGCGCCATTCGGTGTTGTCGGTGATGCCTTCGGCGGCCTTGGCGCCGGCGATCAGGTCCTTGATCTGGACTTCGCCGGCCGCGCGTTCGTCGCCGCCCTGGATGACGACGCAAGGGGCGCCGCGCCGGTCGGCATACTTCATCTGCGCCTTCATGCCCGCGCCGCCGAGATACATTTCCGAGCGGATGCCGGCGGCTCGCAGGTCGGAGACCATCTTCTGATAGCGGCCGAGGGATTCGGTGTCCTTGTCCATGACGAGGACGACGACGGGGGCGAGGACTTCGGCAGCATCGAGCTTGCCGAGGTTCTTCAGCGCCGTGACGAGACGCGAGACGCCGATGGAAAAGCCCGTGGCGGGAACCGGCTCGCCGCGAAAGCGCGAGACGAGGCCGTCATAGCGGCCCCCACCGGCAACCGAGCCGAAGCGCACGACCTGCCCGTCTTCGTTGGTCACGTCGAAGGTGAGTTCAGCTTCGTAGACGGGGCCGGTGTAGTATTCGAGGCCGCGGACGACGGAGGGGTCGATGCGGATGCGGCTTTCTTCGTAGCCCGCCGAGCGACAGAGAGAGGCTATTGTCTGAAGTTCTTGAATGCCGGAAGTTGCTGATGGGCTTTCTGCGTAGTCGCTGGCGAGTTGATCCAGATAGGTATTTTCGTTGATCGTCAGCGGATCACCTGACAAGGGTTTTTCGGTTCCGAACAGCATTACTCGTGTGATTGCAGAGATTTGCTTTTCGGTAAGCTCAACACCCTTTGTGTGATCGCCGCTTTCGTCCATGCGCCCGAATCCCAACAATTGTTGGACACCGAGAACTCCAAACTTGTCGAGCTTGTCGATCGCCCGCAGCACGCCGAGTCTACGCCCGGCATTCTCGTCGCCGCCAAGGCCGATCGCCTCCAGCACACCGTCCAGCACCTTGCGGTTGTTCACGCGGATCACGTAATCCCCGCGCTTGATGCCGACGGCTTCCAGCGTATCCGCCATCATCATCGCCATTTCCGCATCCGCCGCCACGCCAGGCGTGCCGACGATATCGGCATCGAACTGCATGAACTGCCGGAACCTTCCCGGCCCCGGCTTTTCGTTGCGGAACACCCAGCCGGAGCGATACGAACGATACGGCTTGGGCAGGCGTTCGAAGTTTTCGGCGACGAAGCGGGCGAGGGGGGCGGTGAGGTCGTAGCGCAGCGACAGCCACTGTTCGTCATCGTCCTGGAAGGAAAAGACGCCCTCGTTCGGCCGGTCCTGGTCGGGCAGGAACTTGCCCAGCGCGTCGGTGTATTCGATCATCGGCTGCTCGACCGGATCGAAGCCGTAAAGCTCGTAGACCTCGCGGATTTTCGCGGCCATGGCATCGACGGCGCGGATGTCGTCGGCATGGCGGTCGACGAAGCCCCGCGGAAGCCGCGCCTTCATTTTTTCCGCCTTGTCGACCATGTCTGAAATCCGCCTGCGATGATTGGAAAAGCGCCCGGAACGGGCGCGCCGTGTCGTAACCGATAGGAACGAAGGCGGCAAGTGTCGGGGGCGGGCGGGCGGCAGTGCTCCCCCTCTCCGTCTCGGGCTGCGCCCGAGCCACCTCTCCCCCAGAGGGGGCGAGGAAACGATGGCAGCGGCGACGCTTTTCCAGCCTGGGTTCCTCGCCCCCATCGGGGGAGAGGTGGCTCGGGCGAAGCCCGAGACGGAGAGGGGGGTGACGCAAAAAGGCGGGCCGGAGCCCGCCTTTGGCGACTGGAGATCGCTGTAAAGCTTACGCGCGGGCGGCGACGGAGACCGAGCCGGGGCCCGAGACCGAAAGGGCGAGGAAGCCGCCGGCCATGGCGAGGTTCTTGAAGAAGTTGTTGAACTGGTTCTGGTCGGCAAAATCCATGTGGCCGATCAGGGCGGTGGCGACGCAGAAGAGCGCGAAGGCGTAGGCGACGTAGCGCGTTTTGAAGCCGACGATGATGGCGATGCCGCCGAGGACCTTCAGCGCGATGATGATCCAGGTGACGAGCATCGGCGCGGGAAGGCCGAGCGAGCCCATGTAGCCGGCAAAGCCGCCCGGCGCGGTGAGCATGCCGAGGCCGGAGATGAGGAAAAGCGCAACGAGGAGGATGCGGGCGACGAGGAGGACGGCGTCGTTGGACATGGCGATGTGATTCCCTGGGAGGAGGAGTTGATGGCGGGTATGTACTTGTGGCGACGCGATTGCGCGAGGTGTCGGGTGAGCGACACTACGTTCAGGATTGGTGAACGATGTGGGGGAGCGTGTTCACTGCGCAGCAGGGGGTCTTGCGAAGAGGGGACCCCCACCCTGCATCCCTCCCCTCAAGGGGGAGGGAGGGGATGAGCGTCGCGCACCGTCTTGAAACCGGGTGGTGCATCGAAGGGTGAGGATGGGCGCCGGCGAACTCCCTCCCCCTTGAGGGGGCCGAAGGACGGGCGAGACCCGTGGCTCGCCCAATAAAGGGGGGGGGGTCAATACGGGAAAACGCTTCTTCCGCTCACCCCGGATGGATCATGTTCTCCGGTCGCACGATGCGATCATAATCCTCGGCGCTGACATGCCCGCTGGCGATGGCTTCCTCGCGCAGGGTCGAGCCGTTCTTGTGCGCCGTTTTCGCGATCTTGGCCGCATTGTCGTAGCCGATGGTCGGCGCGAGCGCGGTGACGAGCATGAGGGATTTCTGGACGAGTTCGGAGATGCGCTCCTCGTTCGCTTCGATGCCGGCGATGCAGTTGTCGGCGAAGGAGCGCGTGGCGTCGCCGGCAAGGCGGACGGACTGGAGGATGGCGTTGGCGATGACGGGTTTGAAGACGTTGAGCTCGAAATGGCCTTGGCTGGCGGCCATGCCGACGATGGTCTGGTTGCCCATGATCTGCGTCGCGACCATGGTCAGCGCCTCGGCCTGGGTCGGGTTGACCTTGCCGGGCATGATCGACGATCCGGGCTCGTTTTCGGGCAAGAGGAGTTCGCCGAGGCCCGAGCGCGGGCCCGAGCCGAGGAAGCGGATGTCGTTGGCGATCTTGAAGAGATCGGCGGCGAGCGCGGCGAGGCTGCCGTGGAAATGCACGGCCGCGCCGTGGCTCGCCAGCGCCTCGAACTTGTTTTCGGCGGTGCGGAACGGAAGGCCGGTGAGCTCGGCGAGGCGGGCGGCGAAGCCCTGGTCGAAGCCGGCGGGCGCGTTGAGGCCGGTGCCGACGGCGGTGCCGCCCTGCGCCAGCGCGTGGATGTCGTGCAGGCTCTCGACGATGCGGCGGCGCCCAGCGACGAGGGCGGCGACATAGCCGGAGAATTCCTGGCCGAGGGTGAGCGGCGTCGCGTCCTGCGTGTGGGTGCGGCCGATCTTGATGATGTCGGCGAAGGCGGCGGCCTTTTCCTGCAGGGCGGAAATCAGGTGGTCGAGGCCGGGCAGGAGCGTCGCGTGCGCCTCGCGCACGATGGCGATGTGGATCGCGGTCGGGAAGGTGTCGTTGGACGACTGGCTCATATTGACGTGGTCGTTGGGATGGATCGGCGTCTTCGAGCCCATTTGGCCGCCCATCAGCTCGATGGCGCGGTTGGCGATCACCTCGTTGGCGTTCATGTTCGACTGCGTGCCCGAGCCGGTCTGCCAGACGACGAGCGGGAAATTATCGTCGAGCCTGCCGTCGATGACCTCCTGCGCGGCCTCGACGATTTTGCCCGCCCGCTCCGCGTCGAGAATGCCGAGCGCGAGGTTCGTCTCGGCCGCCGCGCGCTTGACAAGGCCGAGCGCGTGGACGAGCGGCAGCGGCATCTTCTCGGTGCCGATGCGGAAATTCTCGATCGAGCGCTGCGTCTGCGCGCCCCAATAGCGGTCTGCGGGCACGTCGATTGCGCCGAACGTGTCGGTCTCGCTGCGGGTGTTTGTCATGCGGTGCTCCCTGAACTGGTTGGCATATGGGGCATCGGCGTGTGAGTTCAAAGGAGCGAGGCGAGGCCGAGGACGAAGGCGTAGCGCGCGGTCTTGGCGATTGCGACGATGACGAGGAAGACGGGGAAGGGGACGCGCAATATGCCGGCGACGACGGTCAAGGGGTCGCCGATGATCGGGACCCAGGACAGGAACAGCGACCAGAGGCCATAGCGCGCGTACCAGCTCTCGGCGCGCGCGATCTGGGCCGGCGAGGCAGGGAACCAGCGACGGTCGCGGAACCGGGTGACGAGGCGGCCGAGAAGCCAGTTGACGCAGGAGCCGGCGGTGTTGGCGAGACTGGCGACGGCGAGGAGAGCGAGCGGATCGGCGGCGCGCGACGCGTGCAGCGCCGCGAGCACGGCTTCCGACGTGCCGGGCAGGAGCGTGGCGGAGGTGAAGGCCGAGACGGCGAGCGCCCAGAGGGCAGCGAGTGCGCCGGTCATGCGGGATGGAGGGATGCGATCATCGGCGCTTCGTGCCTCGGCCGGCGGCGACTTGCAAGACGGCACGAAAAAGGGCGCCGCAGGGGCGCCCGTCAATTCGAAAAGCGGAAGTGGCTACTTGGCGCGCTCGCGCGCGTTGCCGACTTCCTTCTGGACCTTGCCGGCGGTCTTTTCGGCCTTGCCCTTCATTTCGGTCTTCGCCGAGCCCGTCGCCTTGCCGGCGGCTTCCTTGACGGCGCCCGTGGCCTGCTTGGCGGCGCCCTTGACCTGATCCTTGTTCACCATCGTCATCTCCCTGGGAAACACCGACGAATTGTCGGGCGCGGGATGAACGTGGGCTGTGACCATTGGTTGCAGCAGGGCGGATCACGAAAACGAAAAGGGCGCCCCGAGGGACGCCCTTTCCAATCACGTAGGAAGCGGACTTCTTAGAAGTCCATGCCGCCCATGCCGCCCATGCCGCCGGGCATGCCGCCCGGCATACCGCCGGCCGATTCCTTCTTCGGAGCCTCGGCGATCATCGCCTCGGTGGTCACGAGAAGGCCGGCAACCGAGGCTGCGTCCTGCAGAGCCGTGCGAACGACCTTGACCGGATCGACGATGCCCATCTGGATCATGTCGCCATATTCGCCGGTCTGGGCGTTGTAGCCGTAGGTCTCCGAGCCGTTGTCGAAGATCTTGCCGGCAACGATCGAGGCTTCCGCACCGGCGTTCGATGCGATCTGGCGGGCGGGAGCCTGCAGCGCGCGGCGAACGATGTTGATGCCGGCTTCCTGGTCGGAATTCTCGCCCTTGACGGTGATCGCCTTGGAAGCGCGCAGGAGAGCGGTGCCGCCGCCGGGAACGATGCCTTCTTCGACGGCCGCGCGGGTCGCGTTGAGGGCGTCGTCGACGCGGTCCTTCTTTTCCTTGACTTCGACTTCCGTCGAGCCGCCGACGCGGATGACGGCGACGCCGCCAGCCAGCTTGGCAAGACGCTCCTGCAGCTTCTCGCGGTCGTAGTCCGAAGAGGTCTCTTCGATCTGCGCCTTGATCTGCGCGACGCGGCCTTCGATTTCCGACTTCTGGCCGGCACCGTCGACGATCGTCGTGTTTT
>JAESGM010000181.1_pt1 | contig 127912 bp, 99 predicted proteins | sample 9269721 | NCBI WGS metagenome assembly JAESGM01 (sample SAMN15720920, study PRJNA650825) | algae metagenome | isolation source: Komarekiella atlantica HA4396-MV6 and co-occurring heterotrophs from... | place: USA: Theobald House, Kauai, HI | collected 2009-07-29 | reverse complement strand
CTTTCGTATTGTTAAAGAACGCTACCGAAACAAAAGAAGAAACTTGCAAAAGGTCTGGTCGGTTGTTTGTGGTCTGGTTAATTTGAAAACGTAGAATAATTATACTTATTTAAGAAAGTTGTCTAATCAGTTGGAAAACAATCAGGAAGAGATTCACTTAGAAGTTGATTTTCAGTTTTTGGAAGATACTATTCCTCGTTTTTGTAACCAATTGATCAGCCATTGATTGAATATTATTTGTATTGTTATAGCCACGAATATTTGTAACAACCAAAATATAACAAATCTTTCTTCATCGATTGCCAACGCAATTGGTAGTGCTGGTGATTTAGCTTGTATTCTGTCCATTGTTTGCATCAACAAAACGATAGGTAAAATACAAGCTAAGGCACTAAAAAATACAAACGCAAAAATTTTGAATAATCTACTCTTATCAGCCTTCGAATACAATCCATATCCGACATTGGTAGCGATCTGAATCAGAACTATTGCTCCAAAAAACAACATAAAAATAAATTATAATCAATTTGCATGAATCATCAGCTTGGCAAAGCTGAGCAGTAGCGTCTTCTCCCCCACCTTGTCAAAGTCAATCCTGGCCTTTTTGTCGGGCGTGCTGAAATCCACCGCTTTCACTACACCAAACCCAAACTTGGGATGCTCCACTTTCATTCCCACTTCCAACGTGGATGTATCGCTGGGAATAAAGTTGGTAGAAGGGGCGTGATTGGTTACCACGGGTGGGGCCTTGCGCGTAGTCAGATTTTTCACAAAACTGGTATTGCGTTCGGCTTCAAACAAACTCGTCGCATGGCTCATTCGGATGTAACTCGCGTCGATTTCTTTCAGGAACCGGCTTGGCTCACAGGTTTGCAGCCGCCCAAACCGGTAGCGGGTTTCGGCATACGAAAGCGTCAGTTTGTGTTCGGCGCGGGTAATGGCCACGTAAAACAACCGCCGCTCCTCTTCCAAGTCGGCCATGCTGGCCAGCATCATCTGCGACGGAAACAGATCTTCTTCCATTCCGACAATAAAAACATGCTTAAATTCCAGCCCTTTGGCCGAGTGGATGGTCATCATAGTTATCCGGTCGGTTTTGTCATCGGCAGAGTCATCGGCACTGGTCAGCAACGATACGCTTTGCAGAAAGGACGAAAGGCTCTTGTCCTGGTTTTCGGGATTGTCGACGTATTCTTTGATGGCGTTGAGCAGCTCCTGTACGTTTTCGTAACGAGCCAGTCCTTCCACGGTTTTGTCTTCGTGCAGTTCCTTGAGCAACCCCGATGCTTTGGCTACATGGGCTGCCGTTTCGTACGCATCCCGGATCACGGATGTGGCATGGAAACTTTTGATCAGAGCCGAGAAGTTTTCAATCGGAGCCGAAATCCGGTCGCCAAGGTAAGGTTTCGGATTGGTCACCACCTCCCACAGTGTCAGGTTGTTTTCCATGGCCGCCACCACCATCTTGGCAACGGTCGTTTCGCCAATGCCGCGTTTGGGCAGGTTGATGATTCGCTTGAACGCTTCCTCATCGCTCTGGTTAATCGTAAAACGCAGATAGGCAATCAGGTCCTTGATTTCCTTACGCTGGTAGAACGAAACGCCACCCACAATCCGGTATTTGATGTTTTTCTTGCGCAGGGCTTCCTCAAATGCCCGCGACTGCGCATTGGTGCGGTACAGAATCGCAAATTCGTTGTTGTGCCGCTGGTGCAACATTTTTTCTTCAAAGATCGAATTGGCCACCAGCATTCCCTCTTCGTTATCCGACGAAGCTTTGAGCAGTTCTATTTTGTTACCTTCCTCGTTGGCCGTCCACACATTTTTCTGCAACTGGCCCTTGTTTCGGGCAATTACCGAATTGGCGGCGTTGACAATATTCTGCGTCGAGCGGTAGTTCTGTTCCAGCTTTACAATCTTCGAATCGGGAAAATCCCGCTGAAAATTGAGGATGTTCTGAATATTGGCGCCACGGAAGGCATAAATACTCTGGGCGTCGTCTCCAACGACACAAATATTCTGGTAAACAGCGGCAATTTTCTTGGTAATCAAGTATTGGGAAATGTTCGTATCCTGAAACTCATCCACAAACAGGTAATGGAACTTCTGCTGGTACTTGTTGAGCACATCGACGTGGTCGCGGAAAAGCACGTTGGTATTGAACAGCAGGTCGTCAAAATCCATGGCGTTGGATTTGCGCAGCCGGTCCTGATAGGTTTTGTACACTTTGCCTATTTCCGGCACCCGGCTTGCTTCGTCGTCGGCCCGGAACTCGGCATTGTTCTGATAGGCGTCGGCAGAAATCAGATTGTTTTTTGCCGATGAAATGCGGTGCAGCACATTATTGACCCGGTACACTTTGTCATCCAGGGCCAGCTCTTTCAAAATACTGCGAATCAGCGATTTGGAGTCGTCCGTATCATAAATGGAAAACTGGCTGGTGAAACCGATCTTCTGCGCTTCAATGCGTAAGATACGCGAAAAAACCGAGTGGAACGTACCTGCCCAGATGTTGCGGGCATCGGTGCCCACCACTTTTTCGATCCGGGTACGCATTTCCTCCGCGGCTTTGTTGGTAAATGTCAGCGCCATGATCCGGAACGGATCCACCCCGTGGTAAATCAAATGAGCAATGCGATAGGTAAGCACGCGGGTTTTGCCCGATCCGGCACCGGCGATAATCATCAACGGACCGTTGCCATGGGTAACTGCTTCACGCTGAGGGGCGTTCAGTCCTTCCAAATATTGTAAATCTTCCATTCTTGGTTTGCTGGGCAGGTTTGCTACTTATTTTAATCGTACAAGCTGCGGAGAATACTATCTTCTGAAAGAGAAAAACCTGAGGTTGTAAAATTGGTGCAAGTTACAAAAAATAACCGCCCCCTCACCTATCGAAGCCGATTTTTGCATTCGAAATCAAGAATCGCGAATGTCGATTACCAAAGTTGAAAATAGTATCGTTGCAAAATAAAAATCCCCTCTTTTGAAGGGGATTTGGGAAAAGTCTGTTTCAGGACAGGTTATTAGACGGAAAAACTTTCGCCGCATCCGCAGGTGCGGGTCGCATTCGGATTCTTGAACTGGAATCCTTTGCCGTTCAGGCCATCCGAAAAGTCAAGTTCGGTGCCCAGCAGGTACAAAAGGCTCTTTTTATCCACCAGAATCTTGATGCCTTTGTCTTCAAAGATCTGATCCTGCGGCTGGATGGCCGAATCGAATTTCAGATCGTACATCAAGCCCGAGCAGCCGCCGCCCGAAACCGCTACCCGGATGTTGTGTTCGGTGTTCAGGCCATCTTTCTGGCGCAACTCAATGATTTTATCTTTGGCAATGTCGGTGATCGTGATCATATGGAAAATCGAAGCTTGGGGTTTTCGTCCGAAAAAAGATACTATTTTTACAAAGTTAAAAACGGTTAATGAAAATGAAAAGTTCAAAGATGCTCAAAATCGAACATATTGGTGTCGCGGTGAAAAATCTGACAGAATCAGAAGAACTGTTCAAAAAGCTGTTGGGAGTCGCTTCGTACAAACGGGAAACCGTTGAATCGGAAGGAGTTACGACCTCTTTCTTTCAAACCGGCGATAACAAGATTGAATTATTGGAGGCTTCTCATCCGGAAAGTGTGATTGCCAGGTTCATCGAGAAAAAGGGTGAAGGCATTCATCACATTGCCTTTGACGTAGCCGACATCCATGCCGAGATGAAGCGCCTGCAACAGGAAGGATTTGTCTTGCTGAACGAGACGCCCAAACGAGGTGCGGACAACAAGCTGGTGTGTTTTCTGCATCCCAAAACCACCAATGGCGTCTTGATTGAGCTTTGCCAGGAGATCGCCTGACTTATGCTGAATCTTCGTTCCGAAATTCAACTAGTATCTTCTGAAAAGCAGAAACCGGCTTGCGACCGGCGTTTCTTTGCATGTCCGGGGTTCAGGAAGCCAAGTACTTGTCAATCACCGCAAAAATGCGTTCGGTGGCTTTGCCATCCCAAAGCGGTGGAATGTCGCATTTCTTATAAGTGCCGGCGTTGATCCGGGCTACCGTTTCCAAAATGCCCGCCTTGTCAAAATGCAACAAAGTGTTTGAGCCGATCTCCAGTGTCGAAGGCCGCTCGGTATTGGGCCGCAAGGTAAGGCACGGCACCTTGCGGAAAGTGGTTTCCTCCTGAATACCGCCGCTATCGGTGATTACGTAGCGGGCATGCAGAATGAGTTTCTGAAAATCCAGGTATCCTACCGGATCCGAAAGAATCAGATTGGCGTTGGTGGCAACGGCCGGATAAAGGTCAAATTCCTTGAATCTGTTCAGTGTCCGCGGATGGATCGGAAAAATGATTTTCAGTTCGCGGGTCAGTTCCGAAATAATATCCAGCAATTGGGTCAAACCCTCTCTGGTGTCCACATTCCCGGGACGGTGCATGGTCATCAAAGCGTACTGCTGTGGTTGAACGGAGAGCTTTTCCAATACGTGCGATGCCTGAATGTAGGGATCGTAAGCCACCAGCGTATCAATCATGGTATTGCCCACCAGATGAATCGCCTCAGGCGTTTTTTTCTCGGCAAGCAGATTGTCAATGCCGCTTTGTTCGGTCACAAAAAACAAATCGGTAATGGCATCGGTCAGTATCCGGTTGATTTCTTCCGGCATCTGGCGGTCATTGCTTCGCAGTCCGCTTTCCACATGGGCCAGTGGTGTATTGGTTTTGTTGGCTACCAGTGCAGCGGCCAAGGTAGATGTCACATCACCGACTACCAGCAACAGGTCAGGCTTGTAATCCCGCATCACTCCCTCGATCCCCTGCATGATCTGTGCCATCTGGGTGATCACTGTGGTAGTCTCCGCCTGTATGCGAAAGTCGGGCTGGGGCAAATGCAACTCTTCAAAAAACACTTCACTCATGTTATGATTGTAGTGCTGGCCGGTATGCAACAACTTGTGTGTCAGTTCAGGATAGTGCAGGATCGCTTTGTCAAACTGAGTGATTTTAATAATATTCGGGCGTGTACCGACAACTGTAAGCAGCTTTTTGGGCATTGGAAATGATTTTTAATAAGAGTAAATGATCACAGGCAGATAGCATTTGGTTATCCGCTTGTGCGGGTGTGTCAACCTCTACTGGCAATTTATCCACAGATTACCAAATTCTGCGTTTCTTGCATCCTATATTGATCCTCACCTGATTCTACCGGAATCCCAGTTTCCGGCGCATCCATCGGAACGGACGGGTGAGCCTTCTGAAAAAGCGTTGCAAAGCTGTTCGCTTTTCAGCATCCTCATCGTAATAACCGTAGCCATAACCGTAGCCGTAACCGTAACCGTAGCCGTAACCATACCCCGAAGAAGTCCGGAAATCATTCAATACAATGGCCAGGTTTTGTGCCGTTTTTTCCTGGTACAACTTGTTCACATTATCGATAAAGGCCTTTTTCGATCGTTTCTGCCGCATCATGTAGATACTTATATCCGCAAATTTCATTGCAATTACAGCATCGGTAACCAATCCGATGGGCGGTGTATCTACCAATATATAGTCGTATACTTCCCTTAACTCCATGATGAGCGTATCCATGGCTTTGCTCATGATCAGTTCGGAAGGGTTAGGCGGAATCGCCCCGGACGGGAGCAGTTCCAGATTGGGAACCGGGGTTTTTACAATGGCATCCTGCCATGCCAGCTTTCCGATCAGTACCTGCGTTATTCCCTTTTCAGAAGGCAAGCTGAACTCAACCTGCAACTTGGGCCGACGCAAATCCAGTCCGATCATCAGTACTTTTTTATCGGACAGCGCCAGAATAGCACCGAGGTTCAGGGTAAAAAACGTCTTGCCTTCTCCACTGATCGTTGAGGTGATCAGGACAACCTTGTGATCCGACTGCGTGCCCAGATACTGCAGATTGGTTCGGATGGATCGAAAAGACTCGGCCAAGGCAGACTTGGGCCGTTCGGTAACCAGCAGATTGGTCTTGCCCGGTTTGGAAGTATGACTCACAATGCCCAGGATGGGAACACGGGTGGCTTTCTCCACTTCACTCTGCTCGATAATGGTATCTGTCAGCAAGAACTTGACAAAAATGAAAGTTGCGGCCGCCATCAGACTCACAAACAAAGCCATGACGTATGCTCCGCTAGGTTTGGGCCGGTCAGGTACACTCGGCAGATAGGCATAATCCAGCACAATTACATCCGACAGTGTGGCAGCTTCGGCTATGCTATAGGTTTCTCGCTTGGAAAGGAGCAACTGGTAATTGGCAGCGTGGATTTCGTAGGTTCTTCTGATGCCCGTATTTTCGCGTTGCGTAGAAGGTATTTTATCCAAGGCCGACTGATACTTATCTATTTCCTGGTTAAGAATAGTAATGTTATGCCGAATGGCGTCACGATAGCTTCTGATATTTGCAAACAGGTTTTGCTTTGCCAGCTCCAGTTGGCGGTCAATACGCTTGATATCCGGATTCAGAGTGGTGAGGGATGCCTTCATCGCATCCCGTCTGATTCGCAACTGATTGATTTGTTCCAGTGAGCTTGCAAACCGGTTGTCTTCTGTTCCAAGGTTTGAAGTAGAGATCAGGCTTGGATCTTTGCCATTGCGTACGGCGCTTTCCAGGGAATCCAACGCTCTCAGTTCAATTTGAAGGTTGCTTTTGCGGGTATCAAATTCCAGAAAACGCCCTTGGGCAAAATCAGGAGTTAAGTTTACGATTCCCCTGCTCCGTTGAAATTCCTCAATTTTCTGTTCAGACACATTGAGCGAATCCCGATAAGCGGCCAGTTGCTTATTAATAAACCCGAGTGTATTTCGGGAAACCTTCTTCTTTTCCTCAACTGACCGTTCTTGGTAGGCTTTGATCCAGGCATTGACAAAATCCATGGCCCGCTCGGGCACATTGTCCTGGCAGGAAATGTACAGCATGGAAGTTTCCTCGTTACCACGGAACACGTTGGATACCCCTCTGAACTTTCCCACCGGTGTCCAGGGGTGATGGACAACAAAAGTGTAGTAGATATCGGTATCAATTCCAAGGGGACGTTCCTGATTAGGTATAATGGTAAAGACGCCGAATTGGTTCGTAATTTTCTCATTGGTCCTATGATCAGTACTAATTTCCTCCTCTCCCTGTATGTAACTGAAACGAAAACGGCTCTCATCCAGAAAACGAATGCGGAACGGAACTTCTTTTGCATAAAATGTATCAATCCGGACGATGAAGGGTGTGTTTTTATACAATTCTGTTGTCTTGACCCGTCCTTCTGCATAATATGATACATCCATGTAGGGCATCAGTCTCACAGCCCGTTCGATCACACTTTGCGATTTGATGATCTCTATTTCCGTGATCAGGTTTTTCTTAAGATTTAATACATCAAAGTCCCTGAGTTGGGCTGCGTCCGCACCAAGCGAGGCAGATTGCTCATCTTTGACAATGATCGTACCCATAGAGGTATACACAGGTTCTGTGTAACGGTTGTACAGATTGGCAATCAGCAATGCAATGCTTACACACAAAACGATTACCCACCAATGCCTAAGAATTAACTTAAAAATCAGCCGAAAGTCAATGTCTTTATTTTCCGAAGCAACAGCAAAATCCTGATTCATAGTATATTCAATGAAAATTTATTCTGCTGAATTTAGAAAGATCTGATAACACTAATGACTAACAAAGGCACGCTGATAAATGTACTAATCAGACTAATAGTCTGACTGGCAGTACTGAACTGTTTGCGGGGCAGAGGGTCAACCACAAGTATATCGTTGGGTTGCAATCGTGATAATATAGGCGAAACAGGAATATCATTAGTTAAGTCAAGCCGGTAGGTAGTGGTTTTTTTGGTTAGTCGGTCGGTACGGATCAGCCGTACCGTTTTCATATTGCCAAATTGGGTAACTCCACCCGATTTGGCAATGGCTTCGGTGAGGGTCATGTATTCATTCTCCGCTTTCAAAACCCCTTGAGAACCTACTTCCCCCAGTACGGTAATGGTGTAATTTAAAATTTTCAGATCCACCGTTATGTTGTTTCCCGTATCAATGATGTATCGGGAAAGAGCTGATCGTATGGTATCTCCAGCTTGGTCCAAGGTTAATCCTGCAACTTTTATTTTGCCTACATACAACAATTCAATCTGTCCCTCCTTATCTACCAAGATTCCACTGGCATAAGCTCCTGGATTACCGACTCCAGTAGCAACTACGGGTGTATTGAATGGTGCCACTACATTCTGCCCCTCTTCATTGGTAAAACCCGTAATCTTCAGGGCGAGAATATCAAAAGGCCCGATGATGAACTCATAATCTTCATTCTGGTAGGGAAGCTCATCAGGAGTATTTGCCGATTTTTGGAAATACACTACATTTTTGTGTGGAATGCAGCCAATGGATGAAAGAAGCAGAAAAAAGAAACTGAACCAGACAAAATATTTCATATAAGCCATTGCTATTCCCGGTGACATGATAGCCGAAAAATTTACATTTGTTAGGCAAACAGCTGTTAGGAAGTTTGCCTAACAAATGTATAACAAAAAACGATTCAGACGTAAATCTATTGCTTTGCAGGCATAAACATGGCGGTTTTGCTTTTGAAAAGGATATTATTTTTGTTGTTTTGTTTCAAGTACTCTTACTTTGCCCGAAGCTAACCAATAACCCTATGGAACAAACACGCACCGAACTTGCAAGTGTTGGCGAATTTGGCCTGATTAACCGTATTCAGTCACATGTCACGTTACAAAATACAGAGTCGATCAAGGGCATTGGCGATGACGCGTCGGTTATCGCCTGTCCGGACAATCAATACACCTTGCTTTCCACAGACATGCTGCTGGAAGGCGTGCATTTTGATCTGAGTTATACGCCGCTTCCGCATTTGGGTTTCAAAGCGGTAGCCGTCAATGTGTCTGATATCGCCGCCATGTATGGTATTCCCAAACAGATTGTGGTGGGACTGGCCGTTAGCAACCGGTTTTCCGTCGAGGCCATTGATGCACTTTACGAAGGCATTCAGGCTGCGTGCGAAGCCTACAAAGTTGATCTGGTTGGGGGTGATACAACTTCGTCCCGATCCGGACTGGTCATTTCCGTGTCAGTATTGGGCATGACCGAAGCGGACAAAATAGTATACCGTAACACGGCAAAACCCACCCATATCGTATGTGTGACCGGTGACCTGGGCGGCGCATACACCGGTTTGCAGATTCTGGAACGGGAAAAACAGGTATACATGCAGGATCCGTCGATGCAACCGGAACTTACGGGCAAGGAATATGTCTTGCAACGGCAACTGCGACCTACCGCCCGTATGGACATCATTCATGAATTGCGCGAGCTGGGTATTGTACCTACTGCCATGATCGATGTATCGGATGGGCTGGCTTCCGAAATTCTGCACATCTGCCGGCAATCAGGCGTGGGGGCCGCCTTATTTGAAGACAAACTCCCGATTGATGCGGCCACCTACAATACGGCGGTAGAGCTTTCGCTCGACCCTATCACATGTGCCATGAACGGCGGGGAAGATTACGAGTTGTTGTTTACCATCCGGCAGGAAGATTACGAAAGCCTGAAGAATCATCCGGACATTTCTTTCATTGGCTACATACAGGAAGCCTCACTCGGTACACATCTCATTACCAAAGCCGGTAGCCGGGTATCCATTCAGGCGCAAGGGTGGATGCACTTCTGAGCTAACAACTCGTCCTGTCAGCAGGAGACTTGGACACCGACAAAAATACTATTTTTCCAAAGTCCGAAAACGTCACCAGGATTCTTTCCTTTCGTGTGAAGCATCCGCATGAAAACAACTTTGCGCGCATAGGCTTTTGCACTCCAAAAAGATAGTATTTATAAAAATAATGCAATTGACAACCCGTTGAAAAATGGTTTTAATCGGATTTTAATTCGCTTTTAATTCGGGTTTAATTGTCTGAAGGTAAATTTGAGGAGTCGACACCAACTCAAAAATCGAAATCACCTTCTTTACTGCGAGCAAATGAAAGTCCATAATCCCTCTGTTGATGCTCATGAAGTTGCACCAAAAAAGAAAGCCCGCAGTACATCTTTTGATGAACATGAAGTATTGCATGAACTAAAGCATTTCCTGCCCGCCCAAGCCCCGCTCAAGGATTTCATTCACCACAACACGCTGCATGCATTCCAAAACCAGAAATTTCCGACAGCCCTACACGAAGCTTCGGAAATTTTCGGTTACAAAGTATCGCTTACGCTGGACGAGTACCGGTCTCTTTATGCAGAAAAACGCATTCGGGAGGATGTACTGGAAAAGATACTGATCGAAAAGAAAGGCATGGACCAGGCGGGCGCATGGAAAGAGAAAATGCTTTCCAAAACGTACGAAAACACTTTTTCTCCGCGTATTGGCTCGCTTCGGGCCCACTGGAAAAAACAATACAAGATGGATCTGGACTCCATGGTGCACCCCCTGTTGTTCCGGATTTTGTGCAGCTATCTCGACCAGGGTATTTCTATCTGGAACTTTCCGGTATGGCACAAGGGCTTTTTGCCTTCGCTGCGTGAGATGGAGCGCCACAGCTTCACCAGTTTCTTCCGTACCAAACGGGCCAAAGAACTGTTGCTCCACAGCAAATGCGAACTGCATTCCCTGCTTGACCTGGTGGTAGGCGACGCCAGCCTGTACAAACAATACCTGTTTGACCAGCAGTTTGCACACCAGGGATGGTCGGGTATGGTATCAGTCGTTGAAGACCAGCCGCAAACATTGCTCGACCACAAAAAAATCAGTCTGCATGACCTGATCGTTTTTGAGCTTCTTCTGGAAATCGACGCACTGGATTTCCATTTTGACAAGAAATGGGAACCGCTGGCTACCCGATTGACCGAAAAGCCCCTTGACTTGTTTGCCGAAGTGCCCCAGCAGGAACGCAGGGAAGTCCTTACGCTCTGGCAGGAAGCTTTTGAATGGAGTTACTATGACCAGGTGCTGGCCGGTATCCAGCGGCAAAAGCCCGAAAAAGACAATCCTGCGGCCAGAAGCTTTCAGGCCATGTTTTGCATTGACGACCGTGAGTGTTCGCTGCGCCGGTATCTTGAAAAATTTGATCCTGCCTGCGAAACCTTCGGCACACCCGGTTTTTTTGGTGTCGAATTTTATTTCAAACCGGAGCATGGCAAGTTTTATACAAAGCTTTGCCCGGCCCCCGTCAATCCCAAATACCTGATCAAAGAAGTAGGCACGCGCGACAAGCGTAAAAAAGACGTTCATTTTACCAAAACCACCCACTCCCTGTTCCGCGGGTGGCTCATCAGCCAGACGCTGGGGTTCTGGTCGGCATTAAAGCTGTTCCTGAATGTCTTCCGTCCGACCATGAGCCCGGCAACGGCCTCCTCGTTCAAGCACATGGACAGGTTTTCCAAACTTACCATCGAGGCCAAACATCCCGAACACAAAGAGAATGATCTGCAGGTAGGGTTTACCATCGAAGAGATGGCGGTCCGGGTGGAAGGACTTCTGAAAAGCATCGGTCTGGTAAAGGACTTCGCGCCGATTGTGTATGTGGTAGGTCACGGTTCGAGTAGCGTCAACAACCCGCATTATGCGGCTTACGACTGCGGGGCGTGTTCGGGCCGGGCAGGCTCGGTGAATGCCCGGGTAATCTGCCACATGGCCAACCACCCGCAAGTACGTGCCCTTTTGAGTACCCGTGGCATTACAATTCCGGCGGCTACCCAGTTTGTGGGGGCACTGCACGACACCACCCGCGACGAAATCGCGTTTTACGACGAAAGTTCGCTGTCCGCAGTTAACCTGGCGAGCCACCAGGCGCATGAGGCAGTTTTCAACCAAGCGCTGGATTACAATGCCAAGGAACGCTCCCGGCGGTTTGCGTCCATCGATACACACCTGAGTGCGGCAAAAATTCACGAAAAGATAAAGATCCGTTCCGTTTCCCTGTTCGAACCCCGTCCGGAACTGAATCATGCGACCAACGCGCTTTGCGTGGTGGGCCGGAGGGGTCTGTCCAAAGGGTTGTTCCTTGACAGACGGTCGTTTATGAACTCGTATGATTACAGCATCGACCCGGACGGCATTTATCTGTTCAACATCCTGAAAGCCGCCGCCCCCGTATGCGGAGGTATCAACCTGGAATATTTCTTTTCACGGGTAGATAACCAGAAGCTGGGTGCAGGCACCAAACTGCCGCACAATGTGATGGGGCTGTTTGGAGTGGCCAACGGGATTGATGGTGATTTGCGGCCGGGCCTGCCGAGCCAGATGATTGAGGTGCACGACCCGGTACGGCTGCTGATTATCGTCGAGCACATGCCTGAAGTAGTGTTGCGCACCATTCAGAAAGCTCCCGAGACATACGAATGGTTTATCAACGAGTGGGTGAATATGGTCGTTGTCCACCCGGAAACACAGCGGCTGTTTTTCTTCAGGGACGGTAATTTTACAGAATACCATCCTGTGACCAACCGGCTGGAAACCGCAACGGATGTCACACCGTTGGTTGAAGCGCATCAGGACAATATACTGGTGCACTTGCTGGAATAACACAGTGCCGAAAATAGTATCTTATCAAAAGCAAAATCCCGGCACGGGTGCCTTTTCACTTCCGTGTCTCCCATCGCGCTCTTTTCCCTTGCATTGACTCTATGATTTCGCTGCTTCACTTCTTTATCATTCTGCCGTTTATCGGATACGTGGTCAGCTTGCTGATTCCCGGTAAAAAGGAAGCAATCCTTTCGTGGACGGCCTTTACCACGGTTGGGTTGCATCTGCTTAGCTTTGTCGTATTTGTCGTGGTATGGCTTTTCAACGGGCATCCGTCACTGGATCTGAAAGACATCGTGCTGTTCCAGACGACGGGCTACGAATTTTTCATTGATTTCTATTTCGATAAGATCACCGTTGTCTACCTGGCGGTGGGTTCGTTCCTAACATTCCTGGTCACTGTTTACAGCCGGTATTACCTGCACCGCGAAAGTGGCTACAAACGTTTTTTTAACACCATCCTGTTCTTTTACCTGGGATATAACATCGTCATCTTTTCGGGTAACCTCGAAACGTTGTTCATCGGCTGGGAAGTGCTGGGGATCTCCTCGTTCCTGCTCATCGCCTTTTACCGCGACCGGTACCTACCCGTCAAGAATGCCGTCAAAGTTTTTTCGATCTATCGAATCGGCGATGTCGGTTTGCTGCTGGCCATGTGGATGAGCCATCATTTGTGGCACGAAAACATCACTTTCTCGAAACTGATCAATTACGAACTGGTCCACGAACACCTGCAAACGCACAGCTGGATCGGGGTATTCATTTCGCTGATGATTTTGGTTTCGGCAGCGGCCAAGTCGGCCCAGCTTCCGTTTTCGTCGTGGTTGCCCCGGGCCATGGAGGGCCCTACTCCTTCCAGCGCCATTTTCTACGGCTCGCTTTCGGTGCACATCGGCATTTTCATCCTGCTGCGCACCTTCCCATTTTGGGAGCACCAGCTTTCGGTTCGCATACTGATTGGCGTTGTCGGCCTGCTTACCAGCATCATGGCTACGCTGACAGCCCGCGTGCAGTCTTCGGTCAAAAGCCAGATTGCCTACGCGTCCATTGCACAGATCGGACTGATTTTCATTGAAGTGGCGGCAGGCTTGGAAACACTGGCCCTGGTTCACTTTGCCGGCAACGCGTTTTTGCGCACCTACCAGCTGCTGGTTTCGCCATCGGTAGTGAGTTACCTGATCCGAGAACAGTTTTACAATTTCGTTCCGCGCCAGCACACGTTCGAAGATTCGTTGCCCAAAAGGATCGAGTATTCCATTTATATGCTCAGCCTGAAGGAATGGAACCTGGATTCATTCATGTACCGTTTTTTGTGGAACCCGCTCAAACGAGCCGGAAAGCAACTGAATTTCCTGACCGTAAACCGGGTGCTGGTGTTTTTTGGCATTGTCTATTTGCTGGGGCTCCTCTGCGTGTACAACGAGGCGCTGATTCCGGAGGAAATCGAGCATTATTTTTCGATTCCGTTCTCACTGATCGGGCTGGTAATGGTTCTGAAATCGTTTTCCGAACGAAAAAATGTGCTTTTGAGCTGGATACTGGTCATTATGAACCACTTCTGGGTAGCATTGGCCATTTCGTTCAACGAGCATTTCAAATTCAGCCAGGTTCATCTGTACCTCAGTGGCATCGCGGTTGCCGGTGTGCTGGGCTACCTGTTGCTGCGCCGGCTGAAGACACTCGAAACAGACATCAACCTCGACCAGTTTCACGGACATTCGTACAAGCATCCCAGGATCGCTTTCCTGTTCCTGCTGTGCTGCCTGGGGGTTACCGGTTTTCCGATTACCCCGACCTTCATCGGGGAAGACCTGATCTTCAGTCATATTCACGAAGACCAGATGGTGCTGGCCTTTTTCACCTCGCTTAGCTTTGTGGTGGATGGCCTGTCCATCATCCGGATTTATGCACGTGTGTTCCTGGGCCCGCATGTGAAATCGCCATACGAAATGGCCTACCGTTCGTCGTAGGCAGCGTTTGCAAAATAGTATCTTCACAGACTGCAAAACCCCTGTTTCTGAGCCGCAGCCCTTTCTCTGCCCTGTGCGGAGGAAGGGTTTTTTGTATGCCGTTTGCCGCAAGTCCGGCAAATTCATTGCAGTCAGGGAGGTTTTTCGTTTGGAAAAGATACTATTTTCCATTAGTCCTTGTAATTTGCCTCCCTTAACTTTCGATTTATGGTTCGCATTTTTTACAAAGACGGCAAACAGCTTCAAAAAGAAACCGACATCCGTGAAATCAATCACCTGCCAAATGTGCTCTGGGTAGATTTGCAGGGCGCCACCCAGGAAGAAGAGGAATGGATCGAGTCGAAGTGCAACGTCAGCTTTCAAACCCCGCAGGAGATCGTTGAGATTGAAAGCAGTGCCCGTTATTTTGAACAGGACAACACCATCAATGCCAATTCCAACTTTTTGCAGCCCGACAAAGACGGCTACCACCTGTACCCGGTCTCGTTCATGCTGCGCAACAACACCCTGTTCACTTACCGCACCGGCGACTCCAAGACGTTTGGCGATACGGTACGAAAAATGAAGGTGAACGCGTCCACGTTTTCGTCGGGCAACGATGTGTTTCTGACCCTGCTGGAAACCCGCATCGAATCGGATGCCGACTTGCTGGAAGGGATCTCTCGCGAGATTACCGTGATGAGCAAGACGCTGAACCTGGAAAAGAAGCCGGACGAGAATTACGTATTGAAAATCAGTGAACTATTGGAATACGCAATGATGGTTCGCCAGAGCACCATTGACAAGCAGCGGGTTATGTCGGCAGTGTTACGCAGTGGCTTGTTTCCCGAGTTCCACAAAGAACGGCTGCGCATCATCCTGAAAGACATCTCCTCCCTTCTCGAATATGCCACCTTTAACTTTGAGCGGCTCGAATACCTGCAGGATACCATCACCGGCCTGATCAACCTGGAACAGAACCAGATCATCAAGATATTCACTGTCTTTACCATCATCTTCCTTCCTCCCACACTTATTGCGGGTATCTTTGGCATGAATTTCCAGGTCTTGCCCATCACCGAAAAAGGCTGGGGGTTTTATTCCGCGCTGCTGCTGATGATTGCCTCTTCCGCAATGATTCTGATTTACTTCCGCCGCAAACGATGGATTTGACCCCCAGGCAGCAACATTTCCCCCTGCTCAATGGCCTTGGCCCGTTACCAACTTACACTCCGCAATGGGGCAGGTTTTGACTTTCACCGGCGATACTATTTTTTCTTTTGCTTCATATGCCTGCTTTTTTAACAACATTTTAATTTACTTTTTACCTGATTTTAATTTCTGTGACCCAGCTTTGGCATTGCTTAACTTTCTGATCAGATGACAATAAAACTTTTTTTTGCCGTAGCAGTCCTGGCCCTGCATGCTTTCGCTTGTTCATCAACCGTCACAGCCCAGGACCCCATCCGAACGGTTGCAACGCCGGTTCCTGCCAAAGAAAAAGAGGCACTCAGATACAATCTCAACGAAAGCGGATCGCATTATTTCCAAGTGACATTCCTGAACCAGACCTGGGTGCGCTGGAACCAGAGTAATCCGGGCACACTGGTTGAAGGGGTGGGCAAAACCAATACGTTTGACATCGGTCTGCGCCGGACACGCATCCAGATGTTCGGGCAACTCACCGACCGCACCTTTCTCTACTTTCAGTTCGGTCAGAACAACTTCAACTCCCAGTTCAATTACAATGCAAACGGCGGCCTGAACCGCAAGAACGCGGCGTTTTTTCATGATGCGGTCGGCGAGTACCGCGTCACCAAAGGCAATCAGCTGAAGCTAGGTGGCGGACTGACGATTGTAAACGGGCTTTCGCGGTTTTCGCAGCCCAGCATCGGTACGATCCTGACACTGGATGTGCCTGTCTTCGCGCAGGCGACCGTCGACCAGACCGATGAGTTCTCGCGCAAGCTGAGCGTGTATGCCCGCGGACAAATCTGGAAGCTGGATTACCGGGTAGCCATCAGCGATCCGTTCCCGGTGCAGAGCAACGGAGCGGCAGTGCCCGCCATTTCGCCCAATGCCACCTTTGCCCAGAAAGGCCATACCCACCAGTTTCAAACGTATCTGATGTACCAGTTTTTTGAGCACGAAGGCCATACCACCCCCGGCTACATGACCGGCACCTACCTGGGCAAAAAGAAAGTGTTCAACATTGCCGCCGGCCTGATCACCCAGCCCCGAGCCATGTGGTACAGGCAACGTGCAACCGGCGATACAACCTATACGGCCCTGACACTCTGGAGCGTCGAATCGTTTCTGGACATACCGGTCAACCAGGCAAAAGGCACGGCCATATCCGCATATGCAGGATTTTTCAACCTTCATTATGGCCCCAACTACCTGAGGTACAACGGCATTATGAATCCAGCCAGCAGCAGCAACGCAACCGACGCCATTGCAGGGGTTGGCCCCACTTTCGGCAACGCCTATCCGATGTTTGGTACCGGCAAGGTATTTTACACCCAATTCGGATATCTGCTGCCTGCGGCCTTGCTGGGCAAGAGCGGCGGGCAGTGGATGCCGTATGCCAGCTGGATGCACGGCAGCTACGACCGGCTCGGCAGCCAGTCGATGGATGTGATGGATGTGGGGCTGAACTGGTTTGTCAAAGGCCATAATTCCAAATTCACGCTTGACTACCAGAACCGCCCCACGTACCAGACCGGCCCCAGTGGTGATGTACGGCAGGGACAGCGCAAAGGCACGTTCCTGTTGCAATACCAGGTATTTATCTGACCGTAACCACCATTCGGAAAATAGTATATTTTAAAGACGTGAAATCTGGCCATTCCAGACTGCCTCTGGTCCTGCCGTCAACGTTCTTTCAACGGCTTTGCCTGAAATAATGGCTTCCGGAAGAGAAAAACCCCTATTATATCTTTTGAAAGTCCTTTGTCTAATCCAAAGCCCTGCGCAACGTTTGCCAGGGCTTTGGATTTTAATTGCATTTTAATCTGCCTTTAATTCGAGTTTAATGGTTGCGGAACACCTTTGTAACGTATTCGAACCAAAGCCGGAAATTTATAAACCACGTTTGACAATGAGCCAACACTCCACAACAAAAGCAAACCCCACAGCAATGCCCAAGGATGGCCTGGCCGGTTTACAAGAAAATTTCAGTGCCGATGCCTTGTCCGGCTTTCTGGTGTTTTTGCTGGCAATGCCCCTGAGCCTGGGGATTGCCAAGGCAAGTGATTTTCCTCCGATCTATGGTGTGGTTGCAGCGATGATTGGCGGTATTATCGTTAGTTTTTTCGCAGGTTCTCCGTTAACCATCAAAGGGCCGGCGGCAGGGTTGATCGTCATTTGTTCCGGTGCGGTGGCAGAGTTTGGCGGCGGCGAGCATGGCTGGCACCTGGCCCTGGGAGCCATTGTGGTGGCCGGTCTGGTGCAAATACTATTCGGTTTTCTCAAATTAGGTAAATATTCCGATTTTGTTCCTGTTTCGGCCATTCATGGCATGCTGGCAGCCATCGGCCTGATCATTTTCTCCAAGCAGATCCATACCCTGCTCGGTGTTAACCCGGGTGATCTGAAAGGACTGGACCCTATTGACCTGTTGGGACGCATTCCCAGGAGCTTGCTGGAAATGAACCCTTCCATTGCCATTGTAGGCATCGTCAGCCTGCTGATCATGTTTGGCATGCCGCTCATTCAAAACAAAACCGTCAAGAAAATCCCGCCACCGCTGGTGGTACTGCTGATCAGCATTCCGATGGGCATTTTCATGGATTTCAAAAATGCCTTGCCAACCTATTCACTGGTAAAAGTGGGCAGTCTGGTCGAAAGCATAAAATACAACGCCGATTTTTCAGGTATTGCGCAGGCGGGAATTTTCATCAAGTATGTGATCCTGTTTGCCCTGATCGGAACCATCGAATCATTGCTGACTGTAAAAGCGATTGACGGACTTGACCCGTACCACCGCAAGTCGGATACCAACAAAGATACCATCGCGGTAGGCATCGGTAATGTAATTTCGGGTCTGCTGGGCGGCTTGCCCATGATTTCGGAAGTAGCTCGGAGCTCAGCCAACGTAACTAACGGAGCCCGCACCCGCTGGGCCAACTTCTTCCATGGCCTTTCGCTGCTGGTCTTTGTGCTGCTGGCAACGCCGGTCATCGAAATGATTCCCAATGCAGCGCTGGCTGCCATGCTGATCTTTGTGGGCTACCGGCTGGCATCGCCCAAAGAATTCCGCCACATGTACCACATCGGGTGGCAGCAACTGGTGGTTTTCCTGTCCACCATCGTCATTACCCTGGCCGAGGACCTGCTGGTGGGTGTATTTGCCGGCATCGCCATCAAATTACTACTGAATCTGATTCTTGGCAAACCGAATCCAGGCAATATCTTCAAAGCAAAGGTTACGCACCTGCACGAAAGCGCCCTTCACCACATCAAATTATCGGGCTCGGCAACATTCAGCAATTACCTGAGCATCAAGAAAAAACTCGAACGGATCCCCACCAACGAAAACGTTGTCATCGATCTGTCCGAGGTAAGCCTGGCCGATCATACGGTCATTGCCAACCTCGAATCGCTGGGCCGTGACTTTGTGCGTGCGGGAGGCAGTTTCGCCATCATCGGTCTGGACGAACTACAGTCGCTGGGCCGTACACAGTCCTCCACCCACCGTAGGGTCAATGTGGCGCGTATGCACTTGGGATAAGCGCTGTTGGTACATCAATCTATTACTGAAAACACACTTCATCATCGTAACATGAGCAGTCACTTTTGAAGCAAGACACGAAAAAACTTTCTTCCATGAAGAAAGTTTTTTTATTTTAAACTTTAACCGCAACTTGAACTATGAAAATACTGGTAGTCGAAGACGAGCCCAAAGTCGCCTCCTTTATCCAAAAAGGATTGGAGGAGCAGGCTTATGAAGTAGAAGTCGCTTTTGACGGCTTCATCGGTCAGAAAATGGCACTGAGCAATGCCTATGATGTCATTATCCTGGATGTGAACCTGCCCCAAATCAACGGGATAGAAGTATGCCGGACGTTGCGGAACAACCGGTTGAAAACGCCGATCCTGATGCTGACCGCCTTCGGCACCACCGATGACAAAATCACCGGTTTTGATGCCGGAGCCGACGATTACCTGGTCAAGCCGTTTGAGTTTCGTGAATTGCTGGCCCGTCTGAAGGCGCTTCACAAACGCAGCAGCAACACGAACAATTCCGGGAGCATCCTGCGGGTGATGGACCTGGAGCTGAATACAGACGACAAGACGGTGAGAAGGCGGGATAAAAAAATAGACCTGACCGCCAAGGAATTCGGCTTGCTGGAATACTTTATCCGTAACAAGGGCAAAGTGGTTTCCCGCGTCGATATAGCCGAAAAAGTCTGGGAGATCACCTTCGACACCGGTACAAACGTAATTGATGTGTATGTAAACTTCCTGCGGAAGAAAATTGACAAGGATTTTGACAAGAAACTGATCCATACCGTGGTAGGCATGGGCTACATCCTGAAAGAAGAATGAAATCACTGGCCGCGTTAAGTCTGGCATATCCGGGTTTTGCCTTTTTGGACGATAGTATTTTTTTCAGCCCTGTAGCGGACCTTTTTTCAGCAATTCACTCATGAAAATACGCACCCGAATCGCCTATTTGTTCGCCGTTATCGTAGCCACCCTTCTCCTGATTTTTTCCATCGGCATTTACTACCTGTCGGCCGACAACCGGGAACGCGAGTTTTACGAACGTCTCCGCGAAAAAGCCATCACTACCGCCCGCCTGCTGTACGAATCCAACGGAAATACCATCCCCCAAACCCTGCAATTGATCGATGAGCAGGACAAGGCGGCTTTGTACGCCGAGGAAATCAGTGTATTTGATGACCACAACAACCTGATTTACCATAACCTGAAGAGTTCGGTCCGGATTCACAGCGGCATCCTGCAGCAACTCTCCCTGACACGTGACAAGGAAATCAAGCGCCGCATCAGCGACCGCGAGTACCTGTACAAATACTATGTCGAAAAAGGCAAAAACCTCACCATAGTTGTTTCGGCAATTGACAAGTACGGGCTTAGCAAACTATATTTTCTGATCACTATTTTATCGATCTGCTGGGTAGCCAGCGTGCTGGTCATTGTCATTGCCGGGTGGGTGTTTGCCGGCAACGCGCTGGAACCCATCGCTGATGTGATCTCGCAAGTGGAACAGATCAACTTTGCCACGCTCGACCAGCGCCGCGTAAGCACCGAAAACGACAAAGATGAAATTGCACAACTCGCCCAGACCTTCAACCGCATGCTTGACCGCCTGCAGGAATCGTTTTATATCCAGAAAAGCTTTGTTGCCAATGCGTCGCACGAATTGCGTACCCCGCTGACTGTCATGGGAGGGCAAATCGAAGTGGCTCTTTTTCAGGAACGCACCAAAGAGGAATACAAACAACTGTTGCATTCGCTGCACGAAGATGTAACGGGTATGACCAACCTGGCCAATGAACTGCTGGACCTGGCATTGGCCAGCTCCGATTTGTCGGCGTCACCTTTCGAAAAAAAACGAATCGACGAAATTGTCTTGCAGGCCGAAGCGGATTTGCACCGTAAGAAGCTGGGTTACGAAGTGATAGTTGATTTTGAAGAACCGCCCGAAGAGGAAGAATACCTTGAGATGGTAGTCAATGAACGGTTGTTGAAAAATGCATTCATCAACCTGATGGAAAATGCCTGCAAGTTTTCAGACAACCGAACGGTATATGTCAAGATACTTTTTCAGAAGACTCAGATCGTTCTACAGTTTACCGATAAGGGCATCGGCATTGCACCAGAGGAGTTGCTGTATATCTTCGAGCCGTTTTATCGTTCAAAAAATGCCAGCAATGTTTCCGGCTACGGGTTGGGACTTCCGTTGACCCAAAAAATCATTGATTTGCACTCGGGTAGTATTCGTGTCAAGTCGAAGCTCAACGAAGGCACCACGTTTACGGTAACACTGTACAAACGAGAGCCGACCGAGGGGAAAAGTCAGAGCGAACCGGTTTTGGCCTATTGACAGATACTATTTTTGTACCACGCAAGCGTTAATAATAGCAGCTCTGTCAGCCTGGCCGCCAAAGCTGCTATTATTGAAATTCTCTGAAATTTTCAGTTTTTTATTGTGTGGGCGTCTGTTTAAATCCCCACATAATTGAACGGGGTCAAACTTTTAAGCTCTTTTTTCACCGTGTCGCTTACCTCCAGCTCATCCACAAAACGGTGGATGCTTTCCTGGGTGATCTTTTCATTGTTACGGGTAAGTGATTTCAGGGCTTCATACGGTTTGGGATACCCTTCGCGGCGAAGGATAGTCTGGATGCCTTCGGCAACCACCGCCCAGTTGTCCTGCAGGTCGGCACGAATGGCCGATTCATTGACTTCAATTTTACCCAACCCGCGCCGCAGCGACAGGTACGCCACTGTAGAATGCGCGATGGGCACGCCAATGTTCCGCAACACCGTCGAGTCGGTCAGGTCGCGTTGCAGGCGCGAGATGGGAAGTTTGGCAGCCAGGTGTTCGTAAATGGCATTGGCAAAACCAAGGTTTCCTTCGGCGTTTTCAAAATCAATCGGGTTTACTTTGTGCGGCATGGCCGACGAGCCCACCTCCCCTGCTTTGATTTCCTGAATAAAATATTCCATCGAAATGTACTGCCAGAAATCGCGGCACAAATCAATCAAAATCGTATTGATGCGTTTCAACGTGTCGCACAGTGCCGCCATAAAATCATAATGTTCGATCTGCGTTGTATACCGGCTGCGCTGCAATCCCAAAACCTGGTTGACAAACTTGTCGGCAAACTTGAGCCAGTCTATCTCCGGATACGCGGCCGTGTGCGCATTGAAATTGCCGGTAGCTCCGCCAAATTTGGCCGCAAAAGGCACATTGTCCAGCGCAATGATTTGCTTTTCGAGCCGCTCACAAAATACCAGCACTTCTTTTCCCAACCGGGTGGGCGATGCCGGTTGGCCGTGCGTACGGGCCAGCATGGGTATCTGATTCCATTCTTCGGCCAGCGCGTACAAGGTATGCAGGATTTCAAACAGCTGCTTTTTGGTTTCCTGCTGAATGGCTTCTTTCAGTAACAACGGAATAGCCGTGTTGTTGATATCCTGTGACGTAAGGCCGAAGTGGATGAACTCCTCGTACTTCACCAGATCCAGCGCCGCCATTTTGCCTTTGATGAAATATTCCACCGCCTTGACATCGTGGTTGGTCTCTTTTTCGATTTCCTTGATGCGCAACGCATCAGCTTCACTGAAATTCTGGTAAATGTTGCGCAACAACGCGTAGGTATCCTTTGGAAAGTCGGCCAGTTGGGGCAACGGGATTTCGCAAAGACTGATAAAGTATTCTATTTCAATTCGTACTCGGTAACGCAACAGGGCTGCTTCGGAAAAAAAAGGACGCAGTGAAGCGGTATGATTGGCATAGCGGCCGTCAATAGGCGATATAGCATTCAACAAAAAAGAATTCATGCAGAAAGAACGATGAGTGAGTAAAGGAAAGCAAAGTTGCACATTACTTCGGAAAAATACTATTCTTATCGGGAGGAGGTCATGGAAAAAACACAAAAATCTTACACCATAGAGCATCCAACTAACTCACAACGAAGTATTTAGGAACAATCATGAAGGAACCATAGCCAAAAACGAAGTACAAGTTACGATTAACGAATTACGATTGGCAAAATAACATTCGTAATTCGTAACGCTGAAATCGTACGCGGTGATGGGTTTTGCCGTTTGAAAAGATACTATTTGGTTCGTTCGATGGTGTACCGCACGAGTTGTTCCAATGCCTGGCGATTTTCAGAATCGGGCAGGGTATGCAAAACCGATAAGGCTTCGTCCTGGTAGGCTTGCATGGCTTGGGTAGCGTATTCAATGCCGCCGCTTCGCTTGACAAAGTCAATCACCTCGGCCACTTTTTTGGGCTTGTGGCTTTGATTTTTGATCATGTAAATAATGTCCCGTTTCTCTGACCACGAAGCCTTGCTCAGCGCATAAATCAGCGGCAGCGTCATCTTTTTTTCCTTGATGTCAATACCCAGCGGCTTGCCTACCTCCTGCGTCCCGTAGTCAAACAAATCGTCTTTGATCTGAAAGGCAATGCCTACTTTCTCGCCAAAGGTACGGGCTTTGTCGATGGTTTCTGAACTGGCATCCACCGAGCTGGCTCCCACCGCGCAGCAAGCTGCAATCAGCGAAGCGGTTTTCTGCCGAATGACTTCGTAATACACATCTTCCGTTATGTCCAGTCTACGGGCTTTTTCCAGTTGCAGTAGTTCACCTTCGCTGATTTCGCGAACGGCGTGCGAAACAATCCGGAGCAGATCAAAATCGTTGTTGTCAATGGAGAGCAGCAAGCCGCGCGATAATAAATAATCGCCTACCAGCACGGCAATCTTGTTTTTCCACAACGCGTTGACCGAAAAAAATCCCCGGCGGTAATTGGAGTCGTCCACCACGTCGTCGTGCACCAGCGTGGCCGTGTGCAACAGTTCGATCAACGCGGCTCCCCGGTAGGTAGTCTCGTTGACCTCGCCGCAGGTCTTGGCCGTCAGGAAAACAAACATCGGACGCAACTGCTTGCCCTTCCGCTTTACAATGTAATTCATGATCTGATCGAGCAACATCACGTTGCTTTTCATGAATGACCGAAATTTGAGCTCAAAGAGCTCCATTTCGGCGGCAATCGGGGCTTGTATGGTCTTAATGTCTGCCATTGGTATCAGGCTGCAATCTACGCCAAAGACGGATGTTTATCAAATGATGGGTTTCTCTACCCAAAGGTAACGGATTGTCGGCAAATTTTGTTCATTAAAAATTGAAAATTTCATACAAAGTGAAAGGACCTCTTTTCATCTGCATGACTCCCAAGAAAACACGATCTGTCCAACCCTATTTCACGGCAGCTGACCAAAATAGTATCGCTGGACAATGAAAAACCCCTGCTGGCAGCAAGGGTTTGAGAAATCGTCATTTTTATTACTATTTTGCAAACGGCGCCTGTATCTCAGCCAATTCCACACCTAAGATTTTCCGGGCAATTTCGGCCAGTTCACTTTCGTCACCTTCCAGGTGAAACGTACGATGATGGTGCGCTAACACTTCGCCCGTTTTCAACGCCCGGGCAGGAGAAGACGATTCCAGTTCGTAGAATTTTCCCATCTGGCTGCCTGTGTCATTGGGTCCGTCGTTGTACGAGTTCACGGCATCACCTTTGTACGGATTTTTTTGCAGTTCCCACAGTGAGTTCACATAATCAGCCGACGGATCAAGATCGAACTGCACCAGTGTGAGCACTTTTTTCTGAGAATCGTAGCTGCCGGCCCACGGCTTGGCCACCTCAGGCGACAGACCGAGCTTGCTGCGGTAATTGGCATCAGCTTTGAAAAAGAGTACACTGTCTCTGATTTGCAGCCGATCGGCGGGAATCTGACCAAAATAGTTGGTAGTAATCATCGACTGAGCCGCAGGACCGCCCTTGAAGGGTACGACGATGGTTGTTTGCGGAGCCGAGTTAAACATTCCCAGAATCCAGATCGAAAGCAGACCTTTCTCCTTTTTCCAGTCAGGGCCGTTGTTTTTTACCATATTGGCGGTTTCGTAAGCCACAAACCGGACTTTTGCCAAGTTGTTTCCTAGTATTTTTTCAGCTTCTGTTTTGGCCAAGACCTTGACCGTACGCGTGATGTCGAGGTCAAATTCAGTTCCGGAATAATTGGCAAGCCTGGCTTTTTTGGCAAAGGTAGCCGAGTGGTTGTCTGATGCTACCACCTCAAACGCAACGGTGTCGATCAGGGCTGGCACCTGCCAGTTGTCAAACGTGAAGTTGGCGCCTTTGGCAAAATAAATGGAATATTGCCCGCCTTCAGGACCCATCCAGAAGCGGTCTTCTCCCCCATAGGCATTCATGTGCGGCTTATGTTTACCCGATGCAATGTGCCCATGATTCATCCAGCCGTAACTACTGCCTGCCGTTCCGTTGGCGGTACTGGTCATCACACGGCCCTGGTACGCAGCCACAACCGCCACCTGCGCCGCTTTGTTGTCGGGACTAGTGAGCACCAGGGTGGGTTTGTGTGCATTCAGAAATTGAACATCATAGCCAAACGAACCTTGCAGCAGCGAATCTGACCCAACCATAGAAGAGTCAGATGTGGGGGTAGACGAATCGGCGGTGCGGTTGTTTCCGCAACCTGTCACCAGAATAGTACCGCCAACGAGGCATAAACCCAGATTGATCAACTTTTTCATACCTATGTAAAGAGTCATCAGTGGCTAGAGGTTAGTTGTAACGAGTACAAAGGTTAGAGAACACAAGAGCGAAACAGTATCCCGACGAAAGCGAAAACCTCGTCTCCAGTCAATCATACAATCCCAAGGTGCGAAAACGGATCAGGATAGTTTTTTAAGTTCTGTTTCGACAAACTGCATCAGTTCGGCAATGTACGTCTTCGAAAAATCGAACGAAATGTGCGCTGCCGCGTAAATCTCACGGACAGGCCGCGTATACCCCAGCTTCAGGGCATTCAGGTATCCTTCCAACCCTGTGGCCGGGTCCTGCTTGAAATTGCGCCACACGGCGATGGCTCCCAACTGGGCAATGCCGTATTCGATGTAATAGAGCGGCACTTCGTACAGATGCAATTGCTTCTGCCACAAGCAATTGGCATATTCTTCCAGTCCGCTCCAGTCGGTGACCGAGTCGCTGAACTGCCGGTAGATTTGCCGCCAGCCTGTCTTTCGTTCCGCAAGCGTATGTGCCGGATGTTCATATACCCAATGCTGAAACTTGTCGATGGTGGCCACCCAGGGCAGCGTTTCCAGAATGCTTTCCAGATGCTGGCGTTTGGCACGTTTCAGGTCGTTTTCGTTGGTAAAAAACACATCCCAATGATCCATGCTGATCAGTTCCATGCTCATCGAAGCCAGTTCGGCCACTTCGGAAGGCGGATGTTTGTAAGCATTCAGGGCCAGGTCACGGGTCACCAGCGAATGCACCGCGTGCCCGCCTTCATGCAGAAGCGTCACCAGATCGCGGAGATTGGACGTGGCATTCATGAAAATGAACGGAACGCCCGTTTCGTCAAGCGGATAGTTGTAGCCGCCGGGAGCCTTGTTCTTTCGTGACACCAGGTCGAGCTGCCCCATGTCTTTCATCGTTTGCAGGCACTGGCCCAGAAACGGATCGAGGCGGGCAAAGCATTCGATGGTTTTGTCGAGCAAATCTTCGCCGCCCGAAAAAGGCTTGAGCGGCGGTTGGTTGGCCGGGTCCACTTTCATATCCCAAGGTCGCAAAACGTCCAGTTGCAGGGAGGTTTTGCGTTTTTCGGCCATACGATTCAACAAAGGCACTACCGCCTCGGCTACCGATTCGTGGAAAGCAAAGCAATCCTGCGGCGTGTAATCAAACCGGCCCAGGGCCTTGAACATATAATCGCGGAAATTGGCAAAACCGGCGTTGACAGCCACCTGATGACGCAAGTCAACCAGATGCGAGAACAACCCGTCCAATGCTTCTTTGTCCTGCAAACGACGGTCCTGGATTTTCCGGTACGCCTCTTCGCGCATCGCCCGGTCGGTCACCAGCAGAAAATCGGAGGCCTGCTGCAAGGTCAGTTCCTTTCCGTCAATGGTAACAGTCATGGCGCCGCTGATGGTGCCGTATTTGCGTTCTTCCGTCTGGAGTTCGGTGAGCAGCGGAATGTTCTCTTCGCGGAACAGTTCGATTTCCTTGTTCAGGCTACGCATCAATATGTCAAACCCAGGTTCCTGAATGGCTTTTATATACGGGTTTGCTGCCGCTTTCCGGTTGAGCGAGTCGCTTTCGGGAGCCATGTTGGGCTGTATCTCGGTGATGAACTGATTCAGATTGTCCATCAGTTTCGCATCGGCCGTATCGCAGGTCATGCGGATGTACCGCCACGCAAAGTTTTCAGACAGGTACGATTCGAGTTCGCTGCGGTCGGCAAACCATTTCCGCAATTCTTCCGCCGAATGAATGGTCCGTTGCCGGAGGTCATCAAAAAACGGCTCGACGCTGCTCCAGTCGGTCAGCTGAAAATTGTCGGGCAAAAACGTGCGGGGGTTGCGTTGCAAGGTTGGCATACATACAGAATTAAGTTCTACGCAAAATAGAATTCCGCATCGGATTGACCAATTCCAAAGGAAGATTTTTGATGCGCGGCTGGATGGAAAATAGTATCGCCGCGAAAGTAAAAACCCCCGCATTCAAAAAATCAGAAAATGCGCATCTGATTCTGCCAAAAATCGCTATTTTTGGAAACAAGCCATACACATTTCCCAACCAAACAACCGAAAGACCATGAAGAAACTTGTACTGTTGCTGCTCTTGGTTTCCTGTGCCGCCGTAGCTCAGAAGAAAAAGCTCTCCGATGAAGAATTGCGCAAACTAGCCGACCAGATTGCCCACAAATACGTGCTTACCGATACGCACGTGGATTTGCCATACCGGCTGAAGATCAAAAATTTCAAGCTCGACCGCGAATACATGGGCATTCCAGTTGAAACCAAGGAAGGCGATTTCGATTATGTCCGTGCCAAGAAAGGCGGACTGTCGGCACCGTTCATGTCGATTTACATCCCGTCCAACTACCAGAAAACCGGCAGAGAAAAAGCCCTGGCCGATTCGCTGATCGACATGGTACAAGGCATTGTCAAGGCACATCCGGACAAATTTGCCGAAGGACGCACACCCCAACAGATTGACGACAACTTCAAAAAAGGCCTGGTTTCGCTGCCAATGGGCATGGAAAACGGCGCGCCGATCCTGCAACTCAGCGATGTCAAATACTACTACGACAAGGGCATCCGCTACATTACCCTGACCCACGGGAAAGACAACCACATCTGTGACTCGTCGTATGACAGCACCTATACCTGGAAAGGCCTGAGTCCGTATGGCAAAGAAGTGGTCAAGGAAATGAATCGCGTCGGAATCATGGTGGATATTTCGCACGTGTCGGACGATTCGTTTTACCAGGCCATTGAACTTTCCAGAGTGCCTTGCATTGCTTCGCATTCGTCGTGCCGGTACTACACGCCGGGCTTCAAACGCAACATGTCGGACGAGATGATCAAGGCACTAGCTAAAAAGGGCGGTGTGATTCAGATTAACTTCGGCACCTCATTCCTGGACGAGAAGGCACGGCTGGATATTGGCGAGAAACAAAAGAAACTGCAAGGCATGCTTCGGGAAAAGGGCCTGAAAATGAGCGATGAAGCGGCCAAACCGATCCTGGAACAGTTTCAGAAAGACAATCCGATTCTGTTTGCCGATGTCGAGAAAGTGGCTGATCACATCGAGCATGTCATCAAGCTAGCCGGAGTGGATTATGTCGGCATCGGTTCGGATTACGACGGTGTGGGCGACACCCTGCCTACCGGCCTGAAAGATGTTTCGCAATACCCGAACCTGATTTATGTGCTGCTCAAACGCGGCTATACCGAAAAGGACATTGCCAAAATCATGTCGCAGAACCTATGGCGCGTCTGGAAAAAGGTACAGGCTGGGGCTGAAAAGTCGTAACTAACGCTACCTTGGCCTATTTCGTTTGTCATTGTCTAAGGCATGCATTTGCCCGCACTTCCAATGCTTGTACAAGCTCACCTGGGATGGCGGGTAAGTGCATGCTTCTTCCTTTCACCGCTGCTTGTCCGATGAACTCTGATTTACAAACTTTTCTGGATAAATACCACACGATTGTCAGGCGCAAGTTTATCATTTTCATAGGTATTCTGGTGCTTTTCTCAATTGTAGGGGTTGGAATAGACATGTCACAAAGCAGCACAATTCCCCTATTCTGGATACAGCCGGCAATCAGCATACTCCTGACTATTTACGTTATATACAAGTTCAGAACGACCACTGCCACGATCAGCCAACTCAGGGAAACCTTAAACCGGCCGGATCATGTCTTGAAAAAAATGGAACTGGAGAAAAAGGGGAAGAAAAATACGTACGATGGGGTTTCGTATTCCATGAAGCTGATTGTTCATTCATCACTGGGCGAAGAATCTTCTTTTTTGCTCAATACGTTTCAACAAAACGAAGCTCTTTTTAACGAAGGCATCCAGGCATTTACCGCAGCCTATCCCAAGGCTGAAGTGAAACATTTTCAGGAATCCTGAGCCATGTTTTACTATTACTGGAAATACTTTTTTTTCGTTTTATGAAATCTATTGATGTATAGTAGAGTATAAAATCTTTTCCCGAATAAAATTTCACTCTGCATACTATTTGATAATCAATACTTTGCTAGAATTATGAACCAACAAACTAAACAGATACTATCAAAATACATCGATTTAATTGATGGGTTCGTTTCTGGTTTTGTTACAGCTTCTGAATTTGAAAATCGTTATTTAAAAATGTTCAAGAATGAGACTTATCATTTTGAAGAAACCATTTTTTTTAAACTTGATGAATTGTTTGCAGTAGCAGATGCTTACTGTCCAGATGAAACTATTAGAGATGCTTTTGATACTAGTGAAGAGCAATTATTGGAGACCGCCAAAAATGTTTCAAGCTTCTTGAAACATTTTTAATTCAAGTGGCACGTGATCTTGTATTTGTTTCCAAATCCTTACATTTCTCTATTTGTAGCGTTCTTACTTTCTTTGCTTGCCCAAAGAAAGTAACAAAGAAAGGGCACTTTGCCCAATGCTTCCCCGCTCAAGACCAGCCCGCCCCTCGCTGGGCAAAGAGCCCGACGCACTTTTTAACGGGCTAGTGCTGCGCACTCCGCTCTGTAAATGTCAGATCAACTAACGCGCAACTTGGAATATATAAAAAGATAAATTTATTGCAAGCTTAGTTCACTTAATCTGCAGCTTTCAGATTACTCCTCGGATTTCACGTTTTTTACGGATACCATTTCAAAAAGAGTAAAGAGAAAAGACTTGGATTTGCCTTTCTTCTTTACTCTTTTTTCTTTTATCCAATCGGTTTACACCGTCACTGTCGGCTGTACAAATCGCTTGATGTCGCCACAGGCAATGTACGACTTGCCATCGGGAGCTGTATTGACTTCTTCCACCACGTACAGAATGCCCTCCTCACGGATGGAACGCGGGAAACGCATGTTCCAGGTTGGGTCGTAGCCGTCCGATACCACGCGGGCACGCAGCTTGCTGCCATCTTTGACACACTGCACCAGCACCCAGTCGCCGATGGTATCGGTGGTTTCCAGATCGGCCGCAGTTGGCGCACCTGCCGAAGCTTTGGCCGAACCCGACGACTTACGCGAACGGCTGGAATAGCCAGCAAACACATCGGCTTCACCGGCTTTGGCGTAACGGGTAATTTCGCCTACCACACGGTAAAACGAACCGTCACTGGAAGTTTCCAGCGCCTCTACTACATAACGGGCGCCTTCGGCACGAATGGCACGCGGGAACTGTACGTTTTTAGACTGATCGTATCCGTCTGAAAGTACTTTGATGCGCAATTTGCCACCTTCACGCAGACACACTAGCTCGACGCCTGTGCCCACTTCGGTAACCACTTTCAGCGAACGGACTTCGTCGCCAGCCGATACGCCCCGACTTCCCAGATCGGCCCGGTTCCGGTTCCGTGCCTGGTACGACTGATCCAGCAACTCTTTGCGGCCTTCGTTGCCGAGAGCTTTGTTGGCCATCTGGCTGGCGAAGTAGTGGAGTTGTTCGATTTCTTCGGCAATCTCAAAATTCTCGTTCAGTCCTTTGCTTTCCAGTTCACGGATCAAGGTACGCAGCACCTGTTCGGCATCGGCGTTTTTACCGTCTTCGAGCAAGGCCAATGCCGATTCTTTGGTTTTGGCAATCTTCAAACGGTTCAGCTCGACCAGGATGCCCGTGGATGCGGCGGCAGAGGCTTCTTCGATGGTGCCAATGCGCACGTAGATATCGGTATAGCCGCTGGCCTGGCTGGTGGTTCCATTTTCGACAATGTCAGCCGTGAAACGCAGCTTGCCCGCCAGCACATCGCCCGGTTTTGATTCGGGTAGTGTCAGGCTAAGGCCCAGTAACTTGTCTTCCCCTTCGTAGACATCACCCAAGGCCAGCAGTGTATTTCCGCCGTCGGTGCTCACCTTAGCCAGACTCAGCGTGTCGGTCAGGGTTACACCGGCCGCCAGCTCCAGCGTCGCGGTCAGGTTTTGCGCCACCACGGATTTCAAGCTGTCCAATTCGATGGTAAACACTTCGGAAGCTTCGTCGGTACTCTGGATGAAGTAATAGTTACCCGTGGCCGCTTGCGCCATGCCAATGAGCAGATCTTCGTTGAAGCCACGTCCAAAGCCCAGCGTGGTGGTTGTGATGCCTTCGGATGCTTTTTTCCCTGCGGTAGAGGTCAGGGTTTTCAGATCGGTGACGCCGGCATTGGCATGACCGTCGGTGAGCAGCATGACACGGTTCACTTTCTGCGAATCGTAATTGGTCTTGACGTGTTCGCAGCCTTTGAGCCAGCCGCCCGACAGGTTGGTGATGCCACCCGCCCGCACCCGGCGCAGAATGTCTTTGACCGCATTTTTGTCGGTTACAGGAGAAGGTCCGTAAATGGTGTCAATGTTGTCGTCATAAACTACGATGGAAATGATATCGTCCGCTTCCAGGCGGTTGACTACCGCTTCGGCGGCCTTCAGGGCGTGCTGGAGCGGTGCGCCTGCCATGGAGCCGGAACGGTCAATAACCAACGAAATATTGAGCTTTCGGCGGGCCGTTTGTGCCAAACCGGACTGAAATCTTACAAGCAGGTCGGCCGGATAGCTTATGCCTTCAGGCACAATGGGTTGCGAAAACTGGTAACTGGTCTTTAACATAGAAGGTGTTTTTGATTGGGTGTAAAAACTAAAAGTAAAGTTGGGTTGAATAACTAATTCAAGAGTAACGCAACGCTAAGACAAAAAGAAGTGTCTTGTAAAAAATCATTGCATAAGATCGGTTGTCAGGGTTAGCCATGCCTATGCATGTATACATGCATGAAGTTGTAAAAAAACGCCCAGATGTTACTTTCGTTCTGAACACATACCTTACATACTGGTTGAATACAGGGAAATTCGACACCTGAGAAATGGTATTCTGTTTACGAAATCAGTCCCATCGGGGTTGTTTGTAAATCAGGAAAAATCTGATCAACTTGAAATAAAAATGTTGAAGTTTTCACATTTTAAAACCTAGTATTTCCAATGAAAATATTTTTCTTTTTGCTCCTCATTATTGGGAGCATTTTTCCGGCATGGGCTCAGCGTGATTCTTCCTCTGCCCATCAGCAAGCATCCTTTGTAATTCGATACCGTCCTTTACTGATCTGGAATGGCATTGGAATGGGCTACTACCTGCATCCGAATCATTCGCTTGAGGTGTACGGAACTGGACAAGCGACCATTGAACTGTTGGATGCACAGTTGGTACTGGAACGGTCTGTAATCCTGGAATATCGGTATTATGCCATCAACCGGAAGAAAACGCGCTGGTTCGTAGCGCCTTACTTCAAACATGGACGTGGAGACATTGCGTATTTTGGAGATGAAGATCCTGAGTGGAGAAAGCGAGAATATCTGAAAGACAACGCACTTGGCATGAGTATAGGTTTACAATTTCATAGAAGATACAAACGTAAGGGAATCTCCTATGCCGAGGTTTTTGCAAGTCCACAGTATATCATTAGAAAATACTATTCCTCGGCTGACTTACAAACTGGAATCAGGCAGACGTCCACAATAAAAAATTGGGGCTTTGTGCAGTTTGGCATTAACTTCTGCTACGACTTTTACCGGAAAAGCCGCTGATTTTTTCAGCTTTGAATACGCTTGGATATTCCGGCAGGTTTTTGCTTTTTTGAAGATACTATTTTCACCCAAACACTTCACACCTGTACCATGCGTAAATCACTGCTCTCTCTCCTTTTCTGCTGCCTGAGTACCAGCATTCCCGTTTTCTGTCAAACCAATTACCCTACCCTGGGCAAGATTATCCGCCTGGACCCGAAGCTGGACAATATCCTTGACAAGGACGCCAAGATAGAAGTACTCGCCACGGGTTTTGTCTGGACGGAAGGCCCACTCTGGATTAAAGACGGGAAGTATCTGCTGTTCAATGACATACCCCAAAACACGGTTTTCAAATGGAAGGAAGACGAAGGGGTAACGCCATTTCTGAAACCATCCGGCTATACAGGCACGGGTAAGTATAGCAACGAACCGGGCAGCAACGGCCTGACCTTGAACAACAAAGGCGAGCTGATTTCCTGCGAACACGGCGACCGTCGCGTTTCAATCATGCCCCTGAGTGGCGGAGGCAAACGCACCCTGGCCGACAATTATCAGGGCAAACGGCTCAACAGCCCGAACGACGTGGTCCAGAAGTCGGACGGCAGCTATTACTTTACCGACCCGCCCTACGGCCTGCCCCAGCAGGAAAAAGATCTGTTGCGCGAAACACCGATTTGCGGTGTGTACCGCGTGACACCCGACGGCAAAATCAGCCTGCTGATCTCAGACCTGACCCGCCCCAATGGCCTTGCGTTTTCACCGGACGAAAAAACGCTGTACGTCGCCCAGTCCGATCCGGAGAAAGCCATCATCATGGCCTATCCCGTACAAGCCGATGGCTCGTTGGGCAAAGGCAAACCGCTGCACGATGCCACCGCAGATGTAGCCACGCTGAAAGGACTTCCGGACGGACTGCGGGTGGACAAGAACGGAATCCTGTTCGCTACCGGGCCAGGGGGTGTGCGAATCCTTTCACCGGAAGGCAAGCTACTGGGCCGTATCGACACCGGTGAGGCCACGGCCAATTGCGCCTTCGGCGATGACGGCTCCACGCTGTACATCACCGCCGACATGTACCTGTGCCGCATCAAAACCAGGACCAAGGGCGTTGGTTTCTGATGCCAAAATAGTATGGCGTATAAATACAAAACCTCATACCGGCAAATATGTGTGTTTGCCGGTATGAGGTTTTGCACTTTTTGCAGACACTATTTTTCCGAACCCCCTTTTACAGCTTCTTTCACATCTTCCACAATTTCTTCCACTTCTTCTTTTACCGCTTCCACGGCCTCGGTGACAACGGTTTGTACTTTCAGGTGTTCGTCGGGCACCTCGCCCAGCAAAAATCCCCAGGCTTCCATGCCCGGAATGTTGTCAAAAACCACTTTCATCATGGCCGTAAACGGAATGGCGAGAATCATGCCGGGAGCCCCCCAAAGCAAGCCGCCCAGAATCAAGGCAATGACCGTCGCCAGCGAATTGACGCTTACCTTCGAGCCCACGATGCGCGGGGTAATGAAGTTGCCTTCCAAAAATTGTACTGTCGTAAATATAGCCGCCACGCCTACCGCATACCACAGCGAATCTTTGGTGAGGATGGCCATCACAATCGGAAGCACCGAACCGATGACAATGCCAATGTACGGAACGACGTTGAGCAACGCCGCCAGCACGCCGAAAAACAACGCATGCTGAATGCCCAGGATCAATAGGCCCAGTGTGTTCAGCGTGGCGATGATCGACATCACAAACACCAGCCCGACCAGGTAGTTCCGTACGACATCGCGCACTTTAACCAAGACATGCAACATCTGTGTTTCTGTAACGGATGCAAACAACCGGTCCAGAAACTTGCGGAGGAAGTTGCGGTAGTACAACAGGAAGAAAATATACACCGGCACCAGCCCCAGGTTGGCAAACGCACTGGAAACCACCGAAAGCAGATTGCCCACCACCTGTCCGCTGGAATTGGTAAATACTTCGGCATTTTTTTCCAGCCAGTCGGTCTGCTCCTTCTTGCGTACACCGAATTCGGTCCGGATCCATATCTGAAGTTCGTTGAAGAGTTTCAGAAACTTTTTCTGGAGATCGGGCAGGATGTCGGCAAAATCGGTCAGCTGCGTGACGATGCCCATCAGAATCCCTACCACCACTACCACCAGCAACACCAGGCAAAGCATGATTGCCAGGATGCGCGGCACCCGCCAGGTTTCCAGCCGCACGCACAACGGATGCAACAACAACGCAAACAACAGCGAAAAGCAGATAGGAATCAGCAAGTCGGCCATTTGTACCAGAAACATCCACATCAGGGCAATGCTGATGAGAATGAAGGTAATCTTGGCATAGATGGGCAGCTGTACGATGCGGGGGTTCTCCATAAAGAAATTCAAATTGTCGGTGGAATGTGGCGGCAAATTTGTTAATTCGCTGTGACAAAATACACCTTTTGCTGATATTTTACGTAGGTACCGCTGTGAAAATAAAAGTCGATACGAAACGCATGCTCAAATATAAGATCATTTCATTGTTGTTGTCGCTGAAAGTATTGCTGTGCAACTGCCACTACGAAAAACGGGAAAGCGGATTCGAGACGGGTACCAGCGATTACAAGGTTACCAAAACCGGCGAGTTGCCCAAAACCATTGGCGAAAGCTCAGGGCTGGCCGTTGACAATGCGGCCCAGGTGCTCTGGACGCACAACGACGGCGGCTCGGCACCGGACCTGTTTCAGGTCACACGTGAAGGCAAACTCCTGAAAAGCATCCGGTTGAAGAACGTCCGCAACCGCGATTGGGAAGACCTGGCCCACGATACGCTGGGCAATATTTACATCGGTGATTTTGGCAACAACAACAATCGCCGCGACAACCTGACCATTTACAAAGTCAATCCGGCCCGGCCCGAACGCATCGACAGCATCCGGTTTTCGTATGCCGACCAAACCCAATTCCCTCCCCCACCCGAGGAACGCAATTTCGACTGTGAAGCCTTTTTCTGGCATGCCGACAGCCTGTACCTCTTTTCCAAAAACCGTGGCAACCGCACGGTGAAGATGTACGTCCTTCCGGCTGCTCCGGGCACGTACAAGGCACAAATCCGGGGAACGGTAAAACTCAAAAGCATGGTGACTGCCGCCGACATCAATCCATCGGGCACCCAGCTGGCCCTGCTTACGTATGGCAAAGTATTTGTGTTTCAGATCAAGGACTCGCTGAATCTGCTTAAAGAACCGTACCAGTGCATCAAGCTGGCCCGCAGCCAGGCCGAAGCCCTGGCTTACATCAATGATTCGGATTTTATGATTACCAACGAGCAGGGAAAGATATATCAGGTTGTCCACCGCCCGTCGGTTAAAACCGACGGCAAAAAGTGAAAAGTCGGTTGAAACCGACTCAGGACAGCGCAGGTGCAAGCTGTAACCAAACCGAAGGGTTTATGCTGTTTTAAAACATACTATTTTCTGCAAGGTGGTTGTGATACAGGTTTCCGTTTCTGTCTTCTGAATTAAATTTTTACCTTTGCAGCACTTTTCTCTCATTCACCAATCTATTCGTTTATACATTCATGGGACGCGCATTTGAATTCCGGAAAGCCCGCAAAATGAAACGCTGGGGCATGATGGCAAAAACCTTCACCCGCATTGGAAAAGACATTGTGATTGCCGTAAAATCCGGCGGCTCCGACCCTAACACCAACTCTCGTTTACGGGCCATCATGCAGAACGCCAAGACCGTAAACATGCCCAAGGAAAACGTGGAACGGGCCATCAAACGGGCAACCTCCAAAGACGAGGCCGACTACAAGGAGATGGTCTACGAAGGGTATGCCCCGCACGGCGTGGCGATCCTGGTCGAATGTACCACCGACAACCCAACGCGTACCGTAGCCAACGTCCGCAGCTATTTCAACAAGTGCAACGGCAGCCTGGGCACGTCGGGCATGCTCGATTTTATTTTCGAACGCAAGTGCATTTTCAAGATTGCCGCCGGCCCGAAAATCGACCTGGAGGAACTGGAGCTGGAACTGATTGACTTCGGTGCCGACGAGATTTTCCTGGATGAAGAATCCGGACTGATCAACATTTACGGCGAGTTCACCGCTTTCGGAGCCCTGCAAAAACACCTTGAAGAAGCGGGCTACGAACTCAAAGGCGCGGACTTTGAACGCATTCCCAACGACACCAAACAACTCACCGAAGAGCAGGTAGCCGACGTGGAAAAGCTGATCGAAAAGCTGGAAGAAGATGATGACGTACAAAACGTCTACCACAACATGGGATAAGAGTGTGCATTGACCTACAAGCCAGAAAAGTCATGCGTTGGCAGGAACGCTATCCCTTACAGGACAGCACCTCTGCCAACGTAATCTTTTTAAGAACCTTACAGCTTTGTATTAAAGCCATCTTTCTCTGAATACTCACTGAAGTATTCAGTCTTGTTCTCTCGGAGTATCCAGAAAGCATTTTTCTGCAACTGAATTTTCAGTCTGGATGCTTCATTCTCGTAGTAAACAGGTTCTTTGTCTCCACTTACAGGGGCGACTTTCGATAAAAGCACGGAAGTATCCAAACCCTCAAAAATCACCTCGGCTGTTGACTTATCGTCCGACAGAACAACAAAAGCCGCTTTGGACCGGGCAACCGTTTTTTCGGCCGGGTATTTTTCAAACCGTGTTCCGTCTTCCCATATCCGGATACATCTGTTTTTTGCAACAGACCACTGATAACCCGCCGAGCCAATACACCCCTTGGCATCTTTGTCACCACCCACCATGGGTACATTCTCCTTATTTTCTATTGTGCTTGTACTCACTGCCGATTGTGGCCGACTACAGGCAACCCACAAGAGTCCAAAAGCAATCATTGCATGGATAAAGGTTTTTCTTTTCATGACGGTGTCATTCATGTGTTTAGTGTTTTACGTATGTTTTCACTGAGCTAGTCAGCGGATATATTTGAGTGCAATTACCTGGCTTTATAAAGCAAAATCACCGATTCCGAATCATCAGCCCCGCTTTCTTCTTCCTCTTCCTCAATGTATTGCCCATCGACATAGCCGGCAAAATAAACCAATTGCACAATTCCATCATCCATCACAATCAGGTAATGCAGGTCTACCTGGGCCCCGTCTTCCTGCTGCGAGAATACCATGACCGGATACACCTTTTTGTCTTCCTCGTCTTCCACCTGCGTGATTTTCCAACTCCCCTCGGTTAGCAGCTCGCCGGCGGCCGATTCTTCGTGAAAGCTGCCACTGGCGTCAAACGTCATCCGGATGCTTTCGTTTTCATCCAGGTATTCCCATTGGCCGGTCATCAGCTTTGCATAGTCTTTTTTGGAGACATCGTCCCGTTCCACCCCTTCTTCGTCCACAAACAAGTCGAGCTGGTTGAATTCGTTGTAATCAAAGAAGTAATTTCCGCTTTCCAGGTCATAGTATATCTCCTCCTTTCCGTTCGTAAAGCCGATGGTCGCTTTGGGACCCTTGAGCTGCAGGGAAGCATTAGGCGAAGCCAGCTTTTTCTCCAGCTTGGCAGGCACCCATTGGTTCATGTCGGTATTCTTATCGAGAAAAAAGGAAATGTTTTTCTGTGTGGCGTTCCAGATCACGATGGGTGCGGTGTTTTGATTCGCAGCCGGCGCCACGGTAATTGCCGAACCGGCCCTGGGCATGGCATAGGCTTTGGCCGTTTGATCGTTGATGCCATCGGAAGCCAGCTGCCGTTTCTGCTCGTCAGGCATCAGGCGGAACATCTGGGATGTCTTTTCACGAGCCATTTTGAATAGGGCCTCCCAACTGGTGGACGGATTTTTGATCAGCCCTTCCTTGAAGAAATAATGCGTGAAGTAGCCTCCCAGGTGATCCTGTGACCATGCGTACTGCCCTTCGGAAGAAGCCGAAAGGTGCAGCATGCCCTGGTACTTGTACAGGAGTTCTTTGTATACGGCATCAAACTTGCCTTCCATGGCACCGGCCGCTCCCCGGCTCAGGCTGCGCGAGGCGGTCATGCTTTCGGTCTCGTTGTTACAGGCATCGGTAATGATCATCTTGAGGCGCGACGGCTTGGCATTGACCATGGCCTGCACATCGGCGCGCATCAGATTCTTTTCATCAGCCATAAACAAAAACGACTTCCCGGATGCCATGCCTCCGTGGCCGCTGAAATACACCAGAATGATGTCATCCGGAGCGGTTTGCAAGCTTTTCAGCGCGGCCGTCGCATTTGCCAGCGTTGCCTGGCGGCCCTGCAACACCTGTTTCTCCACCCGGGCAATACCCCGGTTGGCTACCGTGTTCAGAAACAGATTGACTGTTGCCAGATCGGTACGCACGCCCTGGGCGATGTTGTTGTTTTCGGGGGTAATATAATTGTCACAAATGATCAGCAGTGTTTTCAGGGTTGGTGTAGCCCCGGGTGCCTGTGTTACGCGCGTCAGGGCAATGTCGGATTCGATGATGGGAGTGGTACTGAATAGCTTGGTGGAAAGATTAAAAACAAAGAGCAGGAGTAATACTTTTTTCAGCATAGGTAAATGTCTGTTTTTTTGAGCGGGTGGTTTTGGCTATTGCAATGATACTATTTTTGCAATAATTATTGTACTCTATGTTTCATTAAGGAAATTACCTCCCAGCCCCTTATCTGTAAGGGCGAGAGGGGATAAAACAGGATCTGTTATCAGTAAAAGTCTTTCGTTTTCCAAAATAGGGCTTAAAAGTCCTATAAATCAGGAGAGAATCCGTCGAAACAGAGATCCCCTCCTGAACATTGGTCTTTTATACAGCTGAGTCCATTGATTTAATTGCATTCATTGTTCCACTTGGGGTCGAGTGTAGTGCCATAAATTTTCAGACACTCATTCGGAGGATTGGGCCACTTTCTGTTAAGCACTTGTTTCCAGGGTTCCCATACCAAACCCGTCGCGCTCCATCCTTCGACACTGATATTGGATGCGCCCTGAGGAATGGCAAAAACTTTTCGCCACCCTGCCGTTAAGCCACTGTTATCGATCAGGGTAACGGTCTGACCATTCTGAACGTAAGTGACCCTTAAGCGCGCCACATAACCACCACCATGCGTAAGGGTCAGTTCGTTTTTCTTGGCCACCATATTCCCGACTTCCGGACAATCGTTTTTGTACCGCGGTTCAAAGACAGTACCATACGAAGTGTAACAAATATATGTGGGTTGACCAAGGGACTGATTGAATATTTCCTTCCAGCCCGCTGCGGCATAAAAGCCTTGCACACGTATATTCTTTGCATTATAGGGTATTGGAAAAGACTGCTCATTTCCTACACTTAGATTTGATGTTTCTACATTCACTGATTTTGAATTAAGTGAAAGTGGTTCATCAATCGTATAGCTCAGCTTAAATTTAGATACATAGCCTGCCTGGCAGTAGAAGCGAACCTCCCCATTTACTTTGGGTTCAGTCAACTGAAAACCTTTCACTGCCGCCTCCTGAAATGCCCACATAAACATTGATCGGGCATTGTCATCTGTCAGCGCATTGGCAATATCAATATGCTCGGTCATTGCGGCACCTAGTTTCAGTTTCAGCATAGGTTCTACTTTAGCCGCTTCCACTACTTTGAATCCTTCCATTGTTCCAACTACTATAGCCATGACAGCAGCAGCTACCGGAGCAGCCACAACTCCCGCCCAACTTACACTTCCAATACTTGCGGCACCACTCCCGCCAAAGGCTGCATACAATGTAGTAGGTAAAATTTTGGTACCTCCTTCTACTATTAGGGTTGTCATTATTCCCAATCCACTCTGTAACATAGTAGTAGCCGCTGCTACAGATACAGAAGTAACAGCTATAGCCATTGTGGATGTGACAGCGCCTACATTGTTTGATAAAACCGACTTAAGTCCTGCTTTTCCAATAATAGCTTCCGGTGGTTTTTTATCAGCAAACCATTCCGTATAATTCTTATCTTTCAAAGCACAATCGGGTGGTGCCGTATACCCATCCGCCTTGTAACCACAGGGATCGGCTTTCCATTTCTGATACTCATCCAATACAGATTTTGCAGACCGTACCTTTATACTTCTGTACATTTCAGTAGCCCAACCTTTCAAAGCAATTGTTGGCGCTTCGTTTCCTTTGCTAGCAACTACATTCATGACCAACAGACCCAGGATGTAGGTTACTGTAGGTTTGAGGTAAGGCATATCCCTACTTCTAATGCCTCCAAGCAATTTTTGCGGATCAGCGCTGGGATCATATTGAGCGGCGTACAATTCCACTGCCAATAGTCCCAAATTCCCAAATGCCTTCTCCAAGTCATTCAGTTGCGCATACGATTTTACAGTCTCATTCAGATTAACGTTGGCCAGACCTGGATTGGGATTGAAGTCAAGAGCCTTGAGCACTTGATATTCATAGGTCTGGTTTCTTGGAAACAACTGTTTGTATTCAAACTTCTGGGTGTTGTTGGATTGGGCGGATGCCTGGATACCCAGGCATAACAACACCAAGCTAAAGGTTAATGACCTTTTTAATGCAGACATAGACGTATGTAACAATCTCATGGAATAATACGGATCGGTTGGTAAGCAGATCGAATAGGAATAGTAGACGGAGGCACTCCTTTACTTGCAGTCGTTGTTCCACTTGGGGTCCAGTGTGGTGCCATATACTTTGATACAAACATCTGTAGGCTTATCCCAGGTCTTTTCAATGGCCGTTTTCCAGGGATCCCAGGCCAAACCCGTTGCATTACGGATCAGCAGTTTGATTTGCGTGGCATCTTCCGGAATAGTGAATGCCTTTTGCCAGCCAACCGTCAATCCGCTCTGATCAATAGCAGTTACAGACTTACCATTTTGGGTATAGGTCAGTTTGACAGAGGCTACATAACCCCCGCTTTGGGTAATGGTGATATTTTTGTCTGGTACTACCGGGGAAATTTCTCCATCCGATCCAACATCTATTAGATGGTTATCGGTGTCAATTCCAAATGGATTTCCATTCTTATCAACTATCACACATTGAATATTCAACCCAGTAAATATTTTTTTCCATAATCCATTTTCCCAGGCATACACATTCCCATCTTTCCCAGCTATATAAACACGATCATTACCAATGCCAATATCCTGAGCAAGGGCATTTGACTTAACTTGCACAAAAGTGCTACCATTATACTGCCAAATCTGCCCTGCTGAGTTGATAACCCATGGTAATCCTTTACTATTTACCGCAATTCTGGTCCCCGTACCCGGAAATTGCCTCCAAGTAATATTTTCCATTTTATATATTTCTCCCTGCTTTCCTATTGACCATGTATCACCATTAGAACCAATGGCAATATCAATGGCATAACCAGGTATTCTATTCCACTGCTTTGTAGCAGGGTCTAATGAATGAATCACTCCATCTTTATCAATGATCCAAGGAACCCCAGATGGACTGACAGCAATCTGTACGGCACTAGTATTAGGTGGCATTGCCTGTGCTGTACGATTTTGAAAAGCAGTACCCTTTTCATCTATATGCCAAGCAACGTCTTGTGTGTAAAAATCAAAGTCTTTGATTTTGGGGAAATTAGTATTAACCATATTTCCATTAGCATCAATTGGTTGTAACAGAAGAGCAGCTGCCTTAGCAGTGGTCATCTCCTTAACAGTAATGCCCGCTTGTCCAGACACATTACCCAGCATCAGCAAGGTAAATGCCAGGATAGTCATGCAATAATTCAACGTAAAATATTTCATTGGTTTAGGTGATTGGTGAGTTTTAGTGATGAGATAAGAGATAGCAACAGGTATTGGATTGATAAGCTTTTACTCAATGCAGAGCGGATACAAGTCGAAACCCTGTTTGTCAAAGTATTCGAGGCGTTGCGCAATAGCCTGTGTGATTTTATCGTAGTTCTCTTGGGAAATGCGCCGGTTGCACTGCCGGACGGCAAACCAGGGCAAGAAGCTTTCGGCAACGTCTTCCCGTTGGGGATTTTCCTGGGCATAGGTGGAGATAAATACCTGATCACCTTGCTGGGCCGCTAACCAGTCCGGAGTAGATCGGTGTATTTTATCCAGTGAGGTATGGGTAGCTTCATGAAACAGAATCTCTTCCAACACTCCATCGTTTTCGTATTCAAGACTCCTTTCGGTATGTATAACTACAGACTTGGTGCCTCCCGCAAAGTCATAGTTTCCCTTATGAATATCCAAGTACAGCAACACTTTGCGTAAGCAAGTTGGCAGCTGTCCTACAACGCGACCATACTTCATCGCTTGTGTACGTGCTTCTGTGGTACTACCAAATTCAGAATTCACTCGCGCCTCAGTAGTTAAACCATCCGCCCAAACTATTTTAAATACGAAAACATTCATCTCTTGACTTTTCCCTATCCTTCGGTCAAATACTTTCCGTATTCCCTTTCCCAGGGAGGTTACGCTCACCAGCGCTGAGGAATCGTCTGCCGTAATAATAGCAGGATCGATGAAGGAAGTACCATAATAAGGTGGTGGATCGGCATTTACAAACAGTGAAAGAAACCACACCCATGTGGTAAAAAAGAAGAGTACATTCATACAGAAGGAAAGACGGTAAAGTGGTTTGGATTGAAGATCGGTTACAGCCTGTAAGGTATCCGATCGGAAGAAAATACGTCCACTTTTGTAGTGGACAAAAAGTGGACAATTTTATAGATTGGTATATTTCCAATAGCAAAAGTCAGATATTTTAAACTATTCCAGGATCAATCACTAAACAGCAGCTTCTTCCAGGCTATCCACCCGTAATGTCACCTACCTGCGGTGGCGGGTAGCCTTAGCCGGAAGTGAAAGGACAAGAGCGCACAAGCGGGCAAATTATTTGGAAATGGCGCCCCTCTTTTTTGAAGGTTTGATGCCAAAATAGTATCCCTGCAAAAGGCAAAACCCACCCTCGGCGATAACCCCAAGGATCAGATTTTAAAAAGCACCTCTTCGACATTATCCTCCGTTTTGAGGTTGAGTCGCTGGCGCAACCGCTGCTTGGTCTTGTACACACTGTTGATGGAAACGCCCAGAATGGAGGCAATCTGGGGGGTAGACAGATTCAACCGGGCCAGTGCGGCCAGACGAACCTCCGCCGGCGTAATGTCGGCGACTCGTTCTTTCAGGTTTGCAAAAAAATTGGGATACAGTTTCACAAAAAGTGACTGGAACCCCTCCCAGTCTTCATCGGTCAGGATGGATAGACTGGCTAGAGTCTGGGTCAGTTCCTGTCGCTCCACCGAAGACTGATGACTGCTGAGCTGACGCTGCAACTGATCGACCAGCGCGGCTTTTTCCGTGAGGGCATAGGTTAACAACTCCAGTTGTGTACGTACCATGGCTTCGGCAGCGGCTTTTTCCTGCAAGGCTAGCTGGCTGTTGTGCAGTTCGGTTTGTCTTCGTTTATGTACATACAAAAAGCCGATAATTGCCATCAGGATGACCAATACTATGGAAAAACTCCATTTCAACGCTGCGGCTCTTCTCTCCTTTTGCAGGTTGACTACCATCTGCTGGTTTTTTTCACTGGCAAGCCGCATGTGCAGTATCTTAATATTGCTGCCATAGGCTAGCTGCTCCAGCGAATCATGCAGTGTCGTATACAGCGTTGCGTAGTGGTACACGCTGTCGGTATTGGCACGGGCTCTGAACACCTCCGTTGCCGTCTCATAGGCATCCTCCAGGTAATTGGCCCGTTGAATCGTGCGCATGGGTGAAGACCGCAGCATGCCTATGGCTTCGCGTATTTGCAGCAGGGCACTGTCTTTTCTTCCCTGAGCAAGGCTTATCTTTGCCAGCCATTGCAGACTATAGGCCGACACGTTGGGTTCTACTGACTTATTGGTGCGATAACAAAGATCAAGCAGTGGCTTTGCCTGTGCCAACTGTTGGCGCTGAACCATCACCTGCCCGATCCATCCCGAGTTGATGCCAAGCCAGATGTCCCTCCATTGGGGATTGCCCAGTTTCTGGGTCAGTTGTATCGACTGCCCGAAATAAACCAGTGCCGAATCCAATTGGTTAAGTTTCTGATACGCCTGACCAATCATGTTTACATAGCGAACTACGAATATTGGGTGAATATCTGACGTGTCCAGTTTCTCCAAACCTTGCCGGGTATATTGAATACATCCCATGTAATCACGGGTGTGAAATAACACCTCCCCCAGATTGAGCCATATTTTCGACTGGTCAGAAGAGTTTATCTTAACTGTTTGGTCTATTTCTTCCGCCTTCAGTAAGTAAAAAGCACTTAATTCCAACTCATGGCATGTATACATGACCCCGCCCAAACACCGAAGAGCGAAAAAAGTCAAATACTCATCCTCACTACGGTACGCTTCACGAAGAGCGCTTTCACCCAAGGCTTTAATCTCGGTTGTGTGGCCAGTCCCCTGAAGTATATAAATCATCGCCAGTTTCAGGCAGAAAAAACGGGCGTTGTAATAGGGATCATCAGCAACAAATTGCTCCAACTGAACAAGAATGGGAAACACCTCACTGCTGTCTTTATCTGCAAGGCTTTTGTAGAGCTTGGAATAAACCCGATTGGTTGTATCATCGGTTCTACTTAATTGCTTGACCCAGTACTCAACGGGAAATGCAGAAGGCTTTGAATAGCCAAAACTGGCTATTGGAAGAAAAATTATACAAAAAAGAACACCAAAAAAACAATTGCGGCTTACACTCATACTATGACTACGAAACAATCTCACCAGACACCGACACAGGAACAGGACTCAGGTATTTTCCAAGCTTTTCCCGCTATCGTTTTGCTGGCAAACAAGTAAACTTTACATGAATTCACAGTGCATCCATAGTTGTAAATGTACACCCTTTTTGGAGGTCAACAGGTATTGCTTTCAACACACACGCCCCTCACAAAAGGCTAATGTGGCACGTCTTCAACTGTACTAATATTACATAATTATTCGCCAAATACAAACTGTTCTTAAATAATTCGCACAATTGCTCCATTCAGGTGAATATCCATCCGTGGGTTTTTGATTTGGCTACAGTACTATTTTGCTGTCCTCCCACAGGAAGCTTCGCGCAAACGCAGCTTTTCTCTTTGGATACATCACTGTAGATGCGTGAAGATCCCTGCGGGAGGACAGGCAATCCTGGACAATACCACTGTTTGAAAAGTGTAACCAACGCCCGGAAAGCAACATTCATTTTCCAACTGCCGACAAATAGTATCTTTTCACAAGGCAAAACCTGCGCGTATACAAAAACCCTGTCCCTTCCCTGAGCGGTGTTGTGTGAAGCATGGCGTTACGATACGTTTTCATCAGCCAGCAGCGCCAAAAGACGATACCGATAAAAACATCCGCCAAAAAAAGTTTACAACAGACTGACAATGAGATGTGAACGGAGTTCTGATCATTGTCAGAGCAATCTTGTTTTTTCGTATCTTTACCTTATCAAATCAAGTCGAACCAAACTTACTACAACTATGGCACGCCGTCGTACACTACCCCAGAACATCCGCAAATACAAACAACAATACCTGCGTTTGCTCGCCTACGAAGCCCGCCTGAACCACCAGCTTTTCAAGATGAAAAAACGCATCAAACTGCTGGCCCACGAGGAAGAGACACTTGTGAGTGAGAAAGCATACCTGAGCGAATGGTTGCAACAACTACATGACCAACAAACAGACCTGGAAAGCCAGTCTGCATCCAAACAACGGAACACCCAACTCAAGCGAGTGGAGAAAGAATACAAGCAGGTCAAGGCCAGGCATTCGCGCAACCAGTACCAGCTCGACAAACTGGAGGTTAAGAAAGACAAGGACAATGCAGTCAAGCTGCTTCTGAAAGAAGCCAAACTAGAAGATGTGCGCATCCGTATACAGTCAGCCTATGAAACCTGGATGATGCTCGAACAGATGCAACAGCACCAACTGGCGCAAGAGCAATCCATTCTTACCGAAGTGGCCGAAGAACAGACGTATACCCAGGAAGCAACTCTGGCTGATAAGCTACCCGTTCCATGCAACCCTTCGGCCTTATCCGGCGAGCGGATTTGGCAAAAGATTGAGCCATCTCTTACTTCCATACGGATGACAGAGCCAAGTGCCGTTTCTATTTCTGATCAGGGCTGTGACAAAACGTTCAAGGATTGTCATTGGGAAGTTTTCGGCTGAGACCAAACCGAATCTGAACCTGTCTGTTTTCGGCTGGAAATGGCAACAGTAATCGCTGCTGCTAGCAACCAACGGGCAATTTACACGAAGTTGCCTGCGTTGTAGTGAGACCACACAACGCAGCTTCCATGAATTCACTTCGTCAGCTTTTTTCCTGGCATCGTTTGTATGCAGGCCACTGCTTGCATACAGGATTTTTACTCCTGGGGCTTCTTGTTCTGCCTGTGGGATGCTCTCCGAGAATTTCCCCTTACCAGCATGGTCCTGTCATGAGTCAGGAAACCATTCACAAAACTTTTCAGCCCATTCTGGACTTTATGGAAGTCAAACCCGGCATTGCCTTTGCCGATGTAGGTGCGGGTTCGGGAGCCATTACAGTGATGATGGCAACACTGATGGACAGCGCAACGGTGTACATTCAAGACATTGATACCAGTGTCCTGAATTCTTCAAATGTGGATAAGATCCTTGATTTTTATTCCCAACAAAGCCGCAGAGACCTTCGCACCCGGAATACATTTCATCTAGTGATTGGAGACACCATCCACTCACTGCTACCGGAATCAACACTGGATGTGATTTACAGCAATGCCACCATTCATGTATTTTCCCATCCGGACCCAATGCTACAGGATTTACGCGCCAGGCTAAAACCCGATGGAAAACTATTCATCCGGGACAGTTTCAAAGCTGCTAACAAAGCCATGGAATACTGCTCCGATCCTGGCTGCGCCAAGCCGCTTTTGAGTGTGAATGATTTTTTACAACTGATGCAGCGAAATGGCTTTACCCTGGTTAAACAAACACCAGATCTAAGCGGCTATCCGGTGTTTGGATTTGTCAGGACAAACTGACTGTATGCCCAATGAACGTGAATGCGATGTCTTACTGTCTCTTACTTGGCAACTAGAAAGGATATAGAAAAATAGTTTGATTTGCATTCATGATAAAGTTGCAAGACCTGAAAGGATTCAATCGGGAACGGATGATAAGCCTGTTGTGGGATCAGCGAAACATGTTATGGACTCGGAATACGAAAACATTTTTCATATCCATTCCCAAGACAACGCAGTGGCCTGTTCATTCCAGGGCTGAAATTGCAGCGGATTATCTCAACCTGGCTTTTTGCGGTCAAGAAATATGGTATGTTGCCAAAGATTATGGAGAAACTTTTCCAGGCGGTTTTGAATACCAGCCCGTTCCTGTGGAAGAAGACGGGAGTGTTTTGTTCACCGTTTCATTCCTGAATGAAAAATGGGCAGTGGAAAATCTGGCAGAAGCCATTTGTTCACTTGCATTCCTGTACCGTTACACGGATGATCCTGGATTTCATGAGAATATGGATTGGTCAGAATATGAGAATAAACTGGACTTGCTACGTTCGGACATGATCAAAGGATTTAAAGAAGATATGGAATGGCATGAGTTCTATCCAGCCTGCCCGTATTTTCTGGAGGTATATCACGCATTTGGTAGTGAAGCGGATGATCCGATGGAAAACGCTAATCCTCCCAGTAGTTGAAACTAACACCCCATTCTACAAACAAAAACAGGGTAGCCAAAAGCCACCCTGTTTTTGTATATCATCCAGAACGATTATTTCTTATTCATAAACCAACGTCCCCCGTTGGTCGTATTGTCTCCACTTCCCCAGGTTCCTTCCAAAAACGTAAACTTGCCATCTACCGTAGCGGCAAAGGAGAATTTAGATCCACCGGGCGTATAGGTATAGGTTGCCTTCACATCTGCGCCGGTCACGGTATAGGTTCCTTCTGCCTTTAGAGCCTTGGTGGTATCGGCTCCATCAAATACCCGTACGGTTCCGTTGGAGCGGAACAAAGCCGCGTAACCGTTGGTCGGATACGCAGTGGAACCGTTGCCGTACTTTCCAACCCAGAAACCGTCAATTGTTGGGGCCACCGGCTCAGGATCATCTTTTTTACATGAACTGATGGTTACTAAAGTCATAGCTGCTAAAAAACAAATCAGACTGTTTTTCTTGAACATAAAAACGTAGTGTTTAGAAATGAAGGATTGAACAATTAACACTACTTGGTAAAACTGCCCGAGAAAATGTAACTTCCGTTGAAAAGAAAATGGCTTAGCATGTTGTTAGAAAAACACCATTGCAGTTGAACGCAAGCCTGGTAGCACAAATCAAGCGCCTGACAATCAACCGGTACGTATTGCTATCTTGTTTGGCAACATCCTGTCTTTTGTACCGAAAATTTCCACTTTATTCTCGTCTTGTTCGCCGCCGGAAAATGATACACTCTGGGCAAATGGCTTCCTTCCGCATACTCGCTTAGAGTACAAGAAAGATTTCATTGCAAAAATGCACTTTGTCTGCCTTATGCTCAATGCCATTGAATTGATCTGGTAGGATATCAATAACTACGAATAGATGTGACTAAATCAAAAAAGCCGCTCATGTATTGAATACATAAGCGGCTTTTGTCAGTGCCGAAGGCGAGACTCGAACTCGCACAAGGTTACCCTCGCACGCCCCTGAAACGTGTGCGTCTACCAATTCCGCCACTTCGGCCTAAGGGGAGTGCAAAAGTAAAGAAAAAATCATTTTTACAAAACTACTCCCCAATCTTTTTTATTTTCGTACAATTCATTTGCAACGGACAGCCCGCAGGCGGGGGGTTTGGAGGTAAAAAACCTACTATTTTTTACTTACGTTTGGGTCACAATCCATATTTATAGGCACATCGTCAGAGTCTTTATGAAAAAAACACTTGTGTATCTGTGGTTTTTCGGGGTTTGTGTATTGCTTGCCGCCTGTTCCGACAAAACTGCTACCGACACCACAAACGCATCCACAGACCACTGGGCAGCCATCCCTCCTGTCGCATTGCCGCAACACTGGACCCAGGTGCCGACCCAGGGTACTCCCGCCGACTCCACGCTGGTGACGCACTTCCAGTTGCCACCCGATACCATCAGTGACGCGTCGGAGTGGAAAATCGCGGGAAAAATCGGCACAGAAAAGTGGCGCGGGCTGGTGTACACATACACCGACTTAGAAACGTCAGAACTGCACCTGGCGACTTACACGCTTGCAGATAGCCTGATCAGTGACGTGATTCTGATCCGCTCGCCGGTCATTGGCATTCTGACCAGCGGCACGTTCTCGGCCTCGGTCACTCGTACATTTGCCATCCGGACCAGCGAACGTCTCCAACGCGCGGCTTCCGAGTCGGATTCGACGATCATTTCCGATGAACAAACCAAGCAGGCATTCCAGATTACAGCCACTGGCGTAATCCAAACCTCGTCACGCACATCTACCAACCAGATTGCCCAGGCAGCTACCCATCCGGAAGAAGAAGAAGAGGATGCGTATTACCGCGAATACAGGTACGCGTCGCCCGGCCAGGCGGAGAACTTCATTTTTACCATCATGGGGCGGGAACGGGAAAAGCATTATTATTTTGAGAACGCGGAAGCCGAGCAGCGCAAGCTGGAACTGCTGGGCGTGGCCGAAAGCAATCCGGACGTGTACAACTTCCGGCTGGATGGCGAGAAAATCACCGCCCGCTGGCAGGACCACACCAAAGAGGGCGGGCTGTCCATTCCCCAGACCATCGTTTTCACGTTTGCCAACGGCACAAAGCAGACCTATACCCTGACCAGATGAAAGCGGCGGTTTTTGGTTGGCCAACGATACTATTTTCCGACGTCAGCAAGAGCCGAAAGAATTGGATCTATCCGACTGCCACGTTTTTGTATTGCATGCGGTACAGCTGGGCATAGTAGCCGTCGTGGGCAAGCAACTCTTCGTGGGTACCCTGTTCCTTGATTTCGCCCTTGTCCATGACAATGATCTTGCTGGCATTCTGAATGGTGCTCAGCCGATGGGCGATTACAATGGAGGTGCGGCCTTTCATCAGTTTCTGGATCGCATCTCCGATCATCTCTTCCGTTTCGCTGTCCACCGACGAAGTGGCTTCATCCAACACAATGATCTTGGGATCGTAAACCAACGCCCGCACAAACGAAATCAACTGCCGCTGACCTACCGAAAGCGTGGCACCACGTTCCATCACATTGTACTGGTAGCCCCCGGGCAGCCGTTCAATAAACGGATGTGCCCCCACCAGCCGGGCAGCCTCCACCACACGTTCGAACGGAATGTCGGGATTGCCCAGCGTGATGTTGTTCAGGATGGAATCCGAAAACAGGAACACATCCTGCAGCACCACACTGATCTGCCGGCGCAAGGCATTGAGTTCATAGTCTTTCAGGTCCTTGCCATCGACGCGGATGCTGCCGTTGTTGATGTCATAAAACCGGCTCAGCAGGTTAATCACCGATGATTTCCCCGCTCCGGTAGCTCCTACCAGTGCCACGGTCTCGCCCTTGCGCACATCAAACGAGATGCCGCGCAGCACGTAATTTTCTTCGTTGTAGGCAAACCACACGTTGTCAAACGTCACATTGCCTTCGATGCTTTCGGGTGCCAGCGTGCCTTGGTTGGGAATGTATTCGTTGCTGTCAAGCAGCTTCACGATGCGTTCGGTGCTCACAATGCCCATCTGCAAGGTATTGAACCGGTCGGCAATCATGCGCAGCGGACGGAAGAACATCGAAATGTACATGATAAAGGCAATCAGCGTGCCCAGGGTGATATCCTCGGCCAGAACTCCCTTGGCGCCATACCACACCAGCAGTCCCGTACAGCCGGCCGCAATCACCTCCGCAACCGGAAAGTATATGGAATAATACAGCACCGACTTGAGGTTGGCCCGGCGGTGCTCCCGGTTGATTTCTTCAAATTTCTTATATTCGGTCTTTTCGCTGTTGAAAATCTGCACGATGTTCATGCCGGTGATGTGTTCCTGAACAAACGAATTCAGGTTGGCCACCGCGGTACGTACCTCGTTGAACGATTCTTTGATTTTCTCTTTGAAAATATACGTTCCCAGGAACATGAACGGCAGAATAGACAAGCTCACCAGCGTCAGTCGCCATTCGGTATAAAACATGATGACCAGGATGACCACAATCTGCAGCAGGTCACCGGCAATGGCGGCAATGCCTTCGCTGAACACATCGGCCAGTGTTTCGATGTCCGATATGGTACGTGTCACCAGGCGGCCAATGGGCGTGTTGTCGTAAAACTTCAGGCGCAGGTCCAGCAAATGCCGGTACAGCTGCACGCGGATGTCGCGGATGATGTTCTGCCCCAGCCAGCCCGACAGGTAGGTGTTGCAGTACTGGATGGCGGCCTGTGCCACCAGCAGCCCGATCATGATCAGCGTCATACGGGTAAGACCCTGGTAGTCCATCCGGAGAATGTCATGGTCGATGGTATACTGGATCAGCAAAGGCATGGCGGGAGCCAGGGCCGCCGACAGCAAGATCAGCACGACCAGCACGATGAAATAGCCGAGATACGGCCGCACAAAGCCGAACAAACGGCGCAAGATAACCAGGTCAAAAATTTTCCCACTCTTCTCTTCGAGCTGCATAGAATTGTTTCGTTCTTAGTTCAACGTTTTCCGTTGCAAATAGTGTAAAAAAATAGTATCGGTAGCCAGTCAAAAACCTCCCTTGTGCTAGGAAACCGCAATCTGGAACTCCGGAGGATACTGCACACGGGTCAGAAACAATCCTTCGGGCGGTACAGCGCGTCCGGCCATCCGGCGGTCTTTGCCCCGGATGATTTGTTCGAATGCGTCTACGGTCATCCTTCCCTCGCCCACTTCGAGCAGTGTGCCCACAATGGCCCGCACCATCCCGCGCAAAAACCGGTTGGCCGAGATATGAAACACCAGCAGCGTTCCCTCATACACCCATTGCGCCTGCGTGATGGTGCAGCGAAAGTTGTTTACCTCTGTCTTTACCTTGCTGAAGCACTCAAAGTCGTCGTACCGGATCAGCAATTGCGCCGCTTCGTTCATTTTCGCCACATCCGGACGCGCCCTGTAGCGGTAACACATTTTCTGCAAAAAAGGGTTCTTTTCGTGGCAAATCCGGTATTCGTAACTGCGGCTGATGGCATCAAACCGGGCATGGGCGGTTTCGCTCACCGGAAAGATACTAGTTACGGACACATCAGCCGGCAGCAGGGCGTTCAGCGAATGCAGGAAAGAGTCCGTGACCAGATCCGCCTCACAGTCCAGGTGTACAAACTGCTGTGTCGCGTGCACGCCGGTATCCGTACGGCCGCTGCCCAGCGTTTCCACGGGTTGTCTCAGCAGAACTTCCAGGGCCCGGTTCAGTTCCGCCTGAACGGTATGCGCATTGGCTTGCAGTTGCCATCCGTGGTAATGGGTGCCGTTGTAAGCCACTTCCAGAAAATAACGTTTCACGCGGTTGTCAATCGTTTGGTCCAATCAGAAGCCGAAAGTACGAAGCAATTGCCGAATTGAAAAAACTCTCTTTGGCAGCCGCTACCGAACCTGCATTCTGTCAGGCGCAAGTACCTGTCACAGAGCAAAACATCCGCTTTTCACTTATTTGTATATTCAAACAAACAATCTCTTAATTTGCATTCATCTTAGAATGAATTGTCCGTTAGTGGACAATTCATTTCCAAAAGCGGACAATCCGACCGCATCGACCAGAAACTACCTCAGGCTAATATATTGATATTCAGATACTTTAAGTTAATTTCAGAATCTGGCACGAATGTAGGGCATTTTCGGGTAGCGGCTGGCCATTGCAAACGGCATTTATGGGGCATCCCGGCGGTACCGTTCAGATTGTTTTTTGAACCGTTCAAATAAAAACGTCTTGTTTTACTATCAAGCGTAGAGTTTTGATGCAACTTTTGCACCGCCAAAAGTATCTTATAGATGTTTCTGTGAACCAAAAAGAAATGTTCAACCAATCGGTCCGGTAACAAACCTGTACGAGATTACTTTTACGCATACATATACCTTTTTTACTACAACTACTTAATTTTTACTACAACTCTTATGAAAACGAATGCATTCCGCAAGCTGGGGCAAGGCCTTCTGGCTGCAATTCTACTCACCATTGGTACACAGGTCAGTTCGTTTGGCCAGTCGCTGGCCAACGCCACGCCACCCACATCGCTGGCACCGGCGGGTTTGGAAGCCGTGGTTTACCAGGTTCCCGAAACGACCAAATTCAAGGTTCATTTTTTAAACCATTCGGAAAATCCCGTAACCGTGCGTCTGCTGGACGCGAACAACCAGGTGATTTACTCCGAAAGCATCACCGCCAAAAACTACCTCCGCAAATTTGATCTTGAAAACCTAAGCGATGGCAACTACCGGTTTGAGATTTCCAATGGCAAGCAGCGCATCAAAAAAGAAGTAGGCTTGCAAACCGTCACCGCCCGCAGCGTGCAGGCACACTGATCCGACCATCCGACCTCTCCTGCTCGTGTTTTCAGGAGAGGTTTTTGTGTTTCAGCTAACCTTCTGTCACTCAAAACCTAAGCGGTCAAATCATGGTTTTATCCTGCATGATTGAAGAGAACTTTATACAATTCGCAGAAAAAATATACTATTTTGTGTACATTTGCAGTTATTATACAAACCTTTGCCAAAGTGTCCTCCTTGACGGGGTATTATTTTTTCAAATATTTCAACAGACTGAAAATCAACATTTTAAATAATATTAAAAAATTCAACCAATCACAGAAAGATTCATTTCTACAACTGGCCTTATGGAAAATTTAGCAAAACTGGATAAAATAGATTATCGTCTGCTCAACTTGCTGCAAAGCAATGCCAAAGTTACCAACGCGTATCTTTCCCAACAGATAGGTTTGTCGCAAGCTGCTGTGTTTGAACGGGTGAAACGGCTGGAAAACGACGGGTACATCAAAAACTACTATGCGCAGATTGACGGCGAAAAGGCGGGACTGGGAGCCACATTTTTTGTACAAATCTCACTGGCCAGCAACAGCCACCGTTCGATGAACAGCTTTCTGGCCAAGATTGACGAACTGGATGAGGTGATCGAATGCCACAATATCACCGGCTCGTCCAATTTTTTGTTGAAGATTGTCACCAGAGACCTGCATTCGTTTCAGGAACTGATCATGGGAGAGATGAGCAAACTGGACGAAATCGGCAGCCTGGAGTCGATGATTGTACTGTCAGTGATGAAAGACAGCAAGACCGTACCGATTCCGGTAAACTAGCAGGCTTCTATTGCAACAGATTGAACTTTTGCCACAGGCAAACCTCAACGTTTGCCTGTGGCTTCCAGAAGACAAGCCCGGCAAAACCGGGTTTTTGCTTTTGTAAGGATACTATTTTCCCGGAAGCCCTTGCCCAGGAAACCAGCACGTGCCTTGTTCTCAGGCAGCGTTCCTGTAATCTTTTTCAACAGACTGAGGCGCCTGCTCGTCGTCGTAAAAATAGCCTTCGTCAAAGGTGCGGCCCGAAGGCTGGCCTTTCTTCAGTATACAGATAACCATCCACACCACCAAAAACGGCGAAAGCAGGTAAGCGGACGAAATGACCCACGCAGGCACGCCCATGTAGGGGCTCAGGGTATAACACACCAGGAAAGCTGTGACAACACCAATGGACAACTTGCAGTATTGCATAAGAAGCAGAGATAAAGGTTGAAACCTGTCAGCAATTGAGAAAAAGGCATGCCACGCGCGTATGATCTCCGGTCAATGGAAGCCCTGGGTGTATCCGGCAAATCTATCCGGCTCAGCGGCTTTTCCTGTGTCCGTGTTCCGCATCCTGTACATGCAGCAAAAGTTATATCTCAGTTAAAACTCTTCCGTGACAGAATTGTTTGAAAGCCACTGCCTGTTTCCCTCCTTATGCTTTTCTCAAACTGTTTTCCAGGTCCGGAGCAGCTGCGCAAATTCCATCTGAACCTGTCTGGCCTGATCGCGTGCATACCATGCGTGCATCTGCTCGTAAAACTGTTCGCGGGTGCGTCCGTTCGGGTTATGCTTGTAGTCAACCACCAGTTGCTGCGCTTCCGCTGGCCGCGGTCCCCAGGTACCCAGTTCCCTGAGCGTCTCACTTTCCAATGCAATCAATTTCGGAATCGAACGGCTACCACCCGTCAGGTAAGCATCCATGACGGCCGGATGCTCGTCGCGCAACAGCAAACGCAGCTGGATAAGCGGATTCGCCTCTGCCATTTTTGCAATGGCGGGCAGGTTCTGGGCGGCATCCCCGCACCAGGCCTCTGTGAGCACAAGCCAGATCATGGGCTTGTCCACAGCGGTGAGCAGTTGCACAAACTCCGGGTTGAGCACCACTATCTTGTCCCATTTCCGCATCCGGTGGCGGTTGAGCTCGGTATACTTTACCAGTGCTTCCGACTGGTCCGGGCCTGTCGTGCGGTGCTGGGCCAGCAAGTCATCCATCAAAGTCCGGTACTGCTCATACGTCATCGCATGTGAGAGTAGTTGCGGGGTAATAACGGTAGGTACGTCTGCTATCATATCGGTAGAGTAAAGGTATGGCCCTTCAAAACGGGAAAGGAATCTCTCTGATGAAACTTCGCAGCCGTGGCCAAAGTTCCCTGCGGGCCATCCAATATTGGGATGCACGCCAGCCGCCAACAAATCAAAATCGTTTTTGTCCGCCTCAGAATCTTGGTTTATTTTTGTAAAGGCAGGGTTACCAAATTCATCCGTTGCCATTAACCCTTGAAACTATGTCAGAAGATACCATTATTGCACGCATCCGGCAGGGAGACGAATCGAAACTGATGGCGATTTACCGTGCATACCGGAATGATTTCATCTACTGGGCCATGCGGCATTTTTCGTGCAATGAAGAGGTTGCCAAAGATGTTTTTCAGGTAGCGATTACGATCTTCTACGAAAACATTGTGTCGGGCAAACTGACCAAGCTGAGCAGTTCGGTAAAAACGTATTTGTTTGCCATTGGCAAGAACAAGCTGCACGAAAACCAGGTGGCCCGTGAACGAGACTTGCGCATCCAGCAATACGAACAGGAGAAAATCAAAAGCGGCTTTCAGCTGGAATCGGTTGCCGGCGAAACCACGGAGGAAAAAGAGGCCATGTTCGGCATGCTGGAGAAAGCGATGAACGAGCTGGGAGAGCCGTGCCGCACAGTGCTTGAGTTGTATTATTACAAGGACATGAGCATCGAGGACATTGCCCAGAAGATGGATTACAAAAGCTCGGATTCGGCCAAAACGCAGAAATACAAATGTCTGACGCGGCTCAAGAAGATCGTTCAGGAAGCGGCGCTGCGCAATACATAAGCGAATGGTAAGGTTTTTGCACACAGTTGCATGGGTTCAAAAAAGCATGTTTATACCTGGCATTGGAAGATATCGAATACACTCACTCAAACTAAAATCTACGATGTAGACTGTTATGGAAAACACCGAACTGATTGAACGCTATTTTGAAGGCAAGATGAATGCTGCCGAAAAGCAGGCCTTCGAAGCCCGGGTTGCCCAGGAAACGCCTCTCTCCGAGGAAGTTGCCCTGCAGCGCACCATACGGGAAGGCTTGCGTGCCGTGGGCCGGGCCCGGATGCTGACCCAACTGGAAATGGTCGAAAGCCGCATGTCGGAATACCACCCCCCCACCCAGGTGATCCGGTTTGACGAACGTACCCGCCAGCGGTTTTACTGGGCCGCGGCCGCGGCCGTTCTGCTGCTGATTCCGGTTTATTTTCTGTTGAAGGCCAATGCCGCGGAAGAAAAACTGTTTGCCCGCTACTTCACTCCCTACGAAAACGTGACGACCCAGTCACCCCAGGATCCGCTGAACCAGGCGTTGGAACAGTACCGCAGTAAAAACTACGCCAAAGCCCTGGGCATTCTGGAGACGATGGAAGACAAGGGGGATGTGTCGGATTCGACGCTCTTTTACAAAGCCAATGTTCATTTGCAGTTGAACCAGCCCCGCGAAGCCATTGCAGCCTTGCGGAAAATTCCGGCAACGTCTACGTTTTACGAAGAGGCGCAGTGGTATCTGGCACTGGCACTTCTGAAGAACGACGATTCGGAAGAGGCACAAGAAATAGTATCGGAAATCATTCAAAAACCCGCCCATCCGTATCACCAGCAAGCGGAAAAACTGGCGAAAGAGCTGAAATGATTCCGGGACGCGGATTTCAAAGGGCGGATTTGAACTGGTCTGTTTGTGAACACCAAAACCGTCCTACCCTTACGGGTTTGATGTCCATCGGAATCAGGCAATCATTCCATTCACTTTCCGGATCTGCTCCCGCGATCCCATCAGTATCAGCCGGTCGCCTGTGTGCAGGTGCATCGAAGGTTGCGGGTTGAGTACATATTCATCCGCCAGAGTTTTGATTCCCAGCACCGTCGCTCCAGTGGTTCGCCAGGCATCCAGCACAGCCAGGCTCGAACCTTTGCTCACCGTCAGTTCCGCGATCTGGAACCCGTCACTCATTTGAGTGCTCATCAGGTCAATGAATTCCTTCACGTCTGGCATCAGTGTAAGCATAGCCATGTGCGCCCCTCCAATGGTATCGGGCATGATCACATTGTTGGCACCGGCAATTTTCAGTTTTCGCACGCTGGTATAATCAGAAGCCCGGCTGATAATGGTAAATTTCCGGTTCAACTCCCGCGCCGTAAGCACGACGAACACATTGTCGGCATCGTTGGGCATGGCACAGATCAGCGAACGGGCCCGTTCGATACCCGCTTCGATCAGCGTCTCGTCTTTGGTAGCATCGGCAACCAACCGGTGGTCAACCGGAAAATCAGCATTTTCAAACTTGTCAGCGTTGGTTTCGACAACCACAAAAGGGATATTGTTTTTGTGCAGCACGGAGGAGGCTTCTCTCCCATTCCGGCCAAAACCGCAGATAATCACATGATTCTCAATCTCTTTCAGCGACTCTTTCATTTTAAAGGCTTTATACGAACTGATAAACTCGCCGTCAAATACAAACCGGCTGATAACCGTGATGAAATACGTAAAAATACTGATATTAAATAGTATCAGGAAAATAGTAAAAATCCGGCCTGCTTCGGAGAGCGGATGCACTTCCATGAAACCGACAGTGGATACAGTGATCGCAGTCATGTACAAGGCATCCAGCCACGAATATCCGGCAATCCACACATAGCCCACCACGCCCGACAACAACGAGCCGATGAACAGCAGCAAAGGAATGTAAATTTTGGAAATGACGTACAAGTAAGACCGCATGGTGCAAAGCCGTTTGGAGATCAGCAGGTCACAACTTACAAAAAATAGTATCTTTTTAAAAACAAAAAGCTCCCTGAGGCAGGGAGCTTTTTGTTTTCGGATCAAAATTTAAAATTAACCGAGAGCAGCAGGTTTCGCCCGGCTTGCGGGTAGTAGTAATTTTCCGTCGTAAGCTGGCCTTCCGCGATATAGCTGAAGGTGTAGCCGTTGGGCTCGTACAACTGGTTGAAAATGTTGTTTGCCAACAGGTTCAGGCTTATTTCTTTTACGAACTTGGGCTTCAGCGTATAATTGATGCGTATGTCGTTGACGAAAAAGGCATCCAGCTTGCGGTTGTCGTTCGAGGTATTGTCCAGGTACTGTTTTCCTACATACTTTGACAACCAGCTCACCTCCAACCCCTTGGCCGGCTTGTAGCTCAGTGTGCCGGCGGCAATCATGTTCGGCGAGAAGGAAATGTCCGTTTCTTTGTATTCCCGCAGCTCCTGCGTGCCAGAATCATAATTGTCGATAAACTCGCGGTAATTCCGGATTTTGTTCCGGCTCATCGTCACGTTGGCACTCAGTGTCCAGCGGCTGGTCAGTTGCACGTTGCCTTCCAGCTCGATTCCCATGCGGTAGCTTCGGGCAATGTTGGTACGCGTGTACGCGCCCACGTCGTTGATCTGTCCGGTAAGAACAAGCTGGTTTTTGTAATTCATCAGGTAGTAATTGGCCGAAACCGAATACCGCTTGCTCTGTTTGCGAAAACCCGTCTCCACGTTCTGAAGGTTTTCGGGCTTGGGACGGCTCTGCGGTGTCGACTGCACAAAGTCGTCACGTGTGGGCTCGCGGTTGCCGATGCTGTACGAGGCGTACAGGCTGCTTTCGTCCGAAAGCTGGTAAGTCACACCTGCCTTCGGATTGAAGAAGTTGAAGCTTGCCGATTGCTCCACATTGCGCAGCCTGTAGTCAAAGCCCAGAAAGGCATAGTCAATGCGACGGTACTGCAAATCCAGGAACCCGTTGAACCGGTCCGAAAAATCATAATTGGCTTTGGCATACACGTTTACATCGGCTTTGTGCGCGTTGTCGTTGTAGTACCGCTGCCGGATCTCGCCGGTGCTGGCAAACCGTGCCCAGATGACCTCGCCAAAATGATCTCCGGAGTAATTGTTCCAGCCTCCGCCCAACGTCGCCGACAAGCGTTTCAAGCTATTGTAATTCAGCGACCAGACGATCCCGTAAAAGTCATTGTCCAGCCAGCGCCGCCGGACCAGGTCGGTGCGGGTGATGGCCGAGTCGCGGATCTGCACAGCGGGCAGGTTATACTTGCTCAGCTCTTCGCCGGGTTTGTATTCCTCGTAATAGCCTTCCCCGTGCGTGTAATGCAACGCCACGCTGCCATTCCAGTTCCGGTTGAATTCCTGGGTCAGAAACAGCTGGTAATGGTCCTGCTGGTAATTGTCCGTCTGGTTATCGTAGGTATAGGCGTTGTACGTGCGGTTGGTTTTCAGCAGGCTTTCGGGCACACCGTTCCACGCCTGGTAAGTCACTTCCTTGCCCGAAAAAACGTTGAGCTTGATCATGGTACCACCCGAATAGTAACCTCCCGACACGAAGAACGACTTCAGGTTGCTGGAAGCCCGGTCGATGTACCCGTCCGAACTGACTTTGGACAATCGGGCATCCAATGCCCATTTGCCATCGATCAGCCCGGTTCCTACTTTGGCCGTGTGCTTCCATGTGTCAAACGATCCGTAGGAATTGTTCACTTCGGCATACGGCTTTTCGTTCAGCTGGTTGGTTTGCACATTGACCGTAGCCCCGAACGAAGCCGCACCGTTGGTCGAGGTGCCTACGCCCCGCTGAATCTGAATGTTATCCACCGAGGAGGCAAAGTCCGGCATGTTGACCCAGTAGACCCCATGCGACTCGGCGTCGTTGAGCGGTATGCCGTTCAACGTGACGTTGATGCGCGTCGGGTCGCTGCCCCGGATGCGGATCCCTGTGTATCCCACGCCTGCACCGGCATCCGAGTTGACAACGACCGAAGGCGTCTGGTTGAGCAGAAACGGCAGGTCTTGTCCCAGGTTTTGCTTTTCCAGTGCCTCCCTGGATACATTTGTGAAGGTAGTACCTGATTTTTGCGAAGCCCGTGTAGCGGAAACCACGATTTCGTCGGCCACCAGGGTTGCCCGTAACAGTTCAAAATCAACGGTTGCATTGGCAGTTACTTCCACTTCCCGGCTAACTTTCTCATAGCCAACGAAACTGACCAGCAACATGTAGGTTCCGGCGGGCAGGTTGCGCAGCTGATAGGTGCCGTCAGGATTGGCCTGTACCCCTTTGTACGTGTTTTTCAAGGAAACGGTAGCGCCAGGCAACGGTTCGCCCTGCGAAGTAACTTTGCCGGAAATGGAAAACTGGGCCCAAAGCGACAGCGGCAAAAGCTGCGCAGCCAGGAGCAGGATGAGCTTTTTCATCAAAAAAGATGGTATTTTGGTATGGTGAAACATATGGCAAGCCAGGGGTTGACTTACCCGATAATCATTGTCTTTTCCTTCGCCGGTACTAACCGGAGCAGGTTCAAGGGTATGATCTCAGCCCGTTGTATTAAGGCACCCCTAAGACCAGTTATTTAGTCTGATTTGCAGGCAAAGGTAGAAGGAAACGGTGGAGGATGCAACAAAAAAACCCTGTTTGTACAACAGGGTTTCCAATGATATAATTGACAAGTCTGATCTTACGAAAGAACCCAGCTTTTGGCGTGCGTTAAATTGGCGAAGTGTTTTACCAGTTCGTTTTCTTCCACTTTGCCTTTGGTCTGGCTTTCAAAGTTTTTCACAGACATCTGGGCAAAAGCATTTTCTGACAAAACAAACGCCATTTTCTTCAAACCACTCTGAATCAGATCCGGCATCACGGATGCTGCGTATTCAGTATCTTCCCGACGGACAATTGACAATTGTGATGTATCGGAAATGAGTGCCTTCACCTGGTTTTCCCTTGAAAACTCAACGGTTTTATCAATAGCCTTCCGGAAATTGTCGCTTGTGATGAACCCTAACCAAGTTTGGGTCAACAAACTTTGAGCCGGATCGTATTCAATGGTTACAAACTTTTCGTCAAGAACTTTCATATGTGCTAGTGAAATTTGGTAAAAAATAGTTGGCAAGCAAAGGTGCAAAATTGTCAAATATGAAAAAAATCTTCAATTCCAATATGCAGCTTTTCTTACATTAAAAGTCATAAAGCCTCTTTGTTGTGTGGCAATGCACTTTCCTTGCGTTTTGCTCAAACGATCGAGTGCAAGTAAAGGTACTATTTGTGAGGCAATTAACTAATTCTTACCAAAAAATCATAGAAAAAAAATCAGGCAATCAGGCCATTTAGTCGATATTGACCAGATACGCACTGGTTTTCTTTTCAAACAGGTCGCTCAGTACCGCTTCCAGGGGTTCGGCCAAAATCACCGAAATGATGTCCTGTCCTTTGTAACGGACACTCCAGAAGTCGTAGTAATTGCCATGCAGTTCGATGTTATATTGTTCATCAAAAAACAGATTTTTGTCTCGTTTGGTAGCAATAAAGCCTACTTCCTGCAAAGCGGCCAGCCATTGGCCAACGGCATAATGCTTCTCCACCCGATCTTCCTCCTTTACGCCCAGTATGTCGTCCACTTCCCGGCTGAAGAAAAGCTTCAGTGCATTCTTCTCTTCGTCAGTCACTTCCAGTTCGTCGATGGCTTCGAATATCTGGCTGAACAGGTGCAGGCAGTTTTTGAAACGCTGGTAGTAATTGGGCTCGTAATGATCCACATTCGGTTCGGAAAGCACGATGGCATTGACCGACATTTCACGCAGGTGCTGGAACACCTTGATGCGGTCTTTGTGTGACCGGATGTGATGCAATGCAAAGGAAGCATTCACAACCACATTTTCGCCAAGGCCCGAGAGCAACTCTGACCAGTCGCGGAGCGACATGTTTTCGGCAAATTCGTTTTTGAGAATATAATTCACTTCAAACGGTACTTCTTTTGCAATCTCTTCAAAATTCTGTTTAGCCATTTCCAGGGCACCCGGAAAAGGTTCAACGGCTACGATGGTCAGCTTCTGCGTCTGACGTAAAGGCTCATTGCCCAGGCGGCGCACAATTTCACGTGCCTGGAAACCCGTACCGGCTCCGATATCCACCAGAACGGCTTCTTTCCAGTTACGCAAACGGTCACATAATAGTGTATTGGCAAGTTGCTGCGTCATACCGATCATCGGAAATTTTTTGATCAGCAGTTCAAACAATTTGATTTGAGGGATCTCAAACTTTTTGGTGTAGATATGTTCATACTTTTCAGCACTATCCTTCGAAAACTGTTTCATGGCTCTGGCAAATACAAAGTCCAGCATTGTATTTTCTTCATCAATGTTGTCCCAACTTTCCTGCTCGATCTGGTGGATTGGGTCCATAATTTCCTCATAAACATAATGAGGGAAACAGCGAGCCAGCTGCGTTAACTTTTCGGTGTTTCTTGTTAAAAATTTGTTTCTGAACATGGGATAGTATAATTAGTTGTGGGTATGATGTAGCAAAAATACGAAATTTGTAAGTTAATAACAAGCAATTTCGGGCCAGAAAAATCGTCTTAAACTAAATTTCCAAGCGCTTATGGCATTTATATACTTTTTCTTATATGGAAATAGCTTTTTTAAGATGAAAAGCTACGAGGGGCTATTTATATTCCATTTTTTTCTGCACAAGTGATTCATACTTAGCTACTTCAGTTTTGCTTGAATCGCATGCCGCGCCTTCCGGAACCGAGAATCCGGTGGGCCTGTAATGAGTGCAAACGGCAGTTTGTGGTCCAGCAACGCCTGTTCAAAGCGTTGGTGCATCATTTCCCGCTGATCGGGGCGGTCCCGTATCCCATCGGGCTGCCATGGTAGATCAATATCGGTCAGCAGGTACAAATCGGCATACTGACAGGGAATGGCCTCCACCACCCACCGCGGACACCGGTTATAATACGCTTCGCTGTACACTTTGGTTTCGAGAATATCCGTATCACAAATCAGGAGATTTTTTGTTTTTGAAAGATAGTATTTTTCAAGGCGTATCTGTCCTCTGGCAATGGGGGTTACGTCCCGGTACCGCAAAGGCCTTGCGTGCTTTTCCTGGTAGATGCGCGAGTATTCAGGCACCCAGTCCGTCTGAAAAAATGCAGCCAACTGCTGGGCCAGCGTCGTTTTGCCTGTTGACTCAGAGCCGAACAATGTTACTTTGATCATGTGTCCCAAAAATGACAGGCAGTGTGCAATGGGCCCAAAAACAAAATAACAACTCGTAAAAGCTTAGAGTTGTTATTTTATCTGGTTCTTAAACGTTGAAAATCAGCTTACTTTGATTAAGAAAAGGTCTTGTTTACCATCTTTTTTAGCCTTTTTGTCAACCATGGGTTGGAAACCGCGAATCTCCTGGCCACCCCGGTTAAATTTCACGAAATACCCCAGCACCTTTTTCTTTACTACAAGCTTGTTGCCTTCCAGCTTTATGTCTTTCGGATTGTTGGAGTGCACGCGCCAGCCGTATCCCATCCATTCCTTGGCAACCAGTGTAATGTTGTCCCACTCAAACAACCAGGCCGTTTCGCGTCCGCCCCGGTCGGAGGTTTTCCACTGGTATTCACCGGCATATTCGGCGGGCAGCCGCTCATCCTTGTCCAGTCCGTTTTTGGGAAGTTTGTCGATATCGAGCCCGGTAAAGTCGGATGAAGGCAAAACAATGGCTTCCTGTTTGCCATCGAGCTTGGTGACAGTGGTTTTTGAATCGTCACCGGAAGCGGCTTCACGCGTATTTTTCTCGGACTTAGTCACTTTGGGTTCTTTCTTTTCCTTTTTGGGTTTCTTTTCGGTGGTTTCGTTTTTCGCTACCGGCTCGTCCTTGGGTTCAGCTGTCGTGTTTTTGGTAACGGGCTCCACGGTTGTATTCTTGGGTTCCATTGTGGTATTCTTTACCACCGGAGCGGCAACGGCAGCCTCATCCGCATCCATGACGTCAATGTAGCCACTGGAGTAAACGATACTGGAAACGTCTGCGGTTGGAATGGAGTAGGTTGCCCCTTTGGGTGAGGAGAACTTTTTATACTGAATCTCGTTTTTGGAAATTTCCAATACAATGGCATCAATTTCAGTCTTGTCTTTCTTTTGGATCTTGTCGGGTGCCGTTTGCGCCAAAGCCCACTGACTAATAAAAAGCAAGAAGACGAACAGGAAGTTTTTCATTTTTACGTTGGTTTTGTTTAAGAGCTGAAATCAAAATCCATACCATTTTGCAAAATAAACGCAGAAACTACGAATAATGAAAGAAAGGAAACTGATTTCAGAGTAGTGTTGATTAGATTTTATATATTTTTCAAATGCTGGTTGGAATCAAGGATGACATACCTATAGATTTTCGGGCACTGTTGCATGGACGACACCCTACTGAAAATACTATCTTTTCAAAACCCAAAACCTGAAGTGCAGATCCGGTGATCATTTCATTTCAGGTAGTTCTTTTTCAGGGCATCGTATTTCTTGCGGTAATCTTTGTTGTCACGCAGGTTGCGTAAATAACGATCCTCGTCCTGCTTTACCTGGTCTTTGCTGATCTTTCCCGTCTTGAAGGAAGTTTCCAGCCAGGCAAGTGCATTTTCCCACTGGTTTTGCTTGACATAGGTACACGCGATACCATACTGGGCCTGCGCATACGGGTTCTCAACCTTCAGGGCATTTTCAAACTGTTTCAACGCTTCGTTCGCGTTGCTCAGATCCAGGTACACAAAGCCCAGTTCGGAATAGAAACGGGCGTCTGCCGCTTCCGGATATTTCTTCATAAACGCCTGCATGTCCTGCAGCGCCTCGTTGTACTTACCCTGGCGGGAATAAGCGATGCCACGCACAAATATGGCATCTTTGGCTACCGCCTGGCTGTCTGAGCGAATCACCAGGTTCAGGTCAGTCATGGCGTCATTGGTTTTGCCCAAGGCCAGGTTTGATGTGGCCCGGTCGCGGTAGGCCGCGTAGTTCTTTTTGTTCCGTTTGATAGCCTCCTCAAAATCACTGATGGCTTTCTTATGGTCGCCCTGCTGCTGGTAAATCAGTCCCCGGTACCGGTAGGCATCGGCATAATCATCGGCATAGTCCAGGCCTTTTTTCAGATCGGCCAGCCCTGCATTGCCTTCCCCGGACAGATAACGGGCATAGCCAAGCATGCTGTACAGCTCGGCCAACTGTGTCTTGAACGCCTGCGCATTGGCCGCGTTCTTCTTGTCTTTCTGCACCTGCGACAGCAGTGGCAAGGTCAGGTTGATGGCTTTTGTAAAATCAGCCTTGGCTTCGGTGTATTGCTTTAGTTGGGTATGCGCATAGCCTCGTCCCTTGATGCCGTCAATGTAGGTGGGCTCAATGTCAACGGCGGTGCTGAAATCATCCATTGCCTGCTGGTATTCGTTCATGCGGATACGGGCCATTCCACGGGCATAGTAACCTTCCTTGTACCGTTCGTTGGCCAGCAACGCCTGGTTGTACTGCTCGATGGCTTTCTTGTAATTGCCCTGCTTTTCCCAGAGCTTGCCTTGCATGTACCAGGCGGCTGCATACTTGGGCCGCAGCGAAACGGCATTGGTCAGCGACTTCTGCGCCTTCATCAGGTCGCCACTGTTCAGGGCGGCGGTACCTTCATCGTAGTATTTCACGGCTTTGCCCTGAATGTTCATCACCAGTGACGATTCCAGCCCCAACCCTTCCGCTTTGGAAAAGTCAGCAGCGGCTTCCTTCAGCTTGTTCACTTCCATCCACAGCATTCCCCGCTGGTAGTAAGCTTTGGCAAATTCCGGCTCAACACGGATGGCTTTTTCCAGGTTCTCCTTGGCTGCATTGAAGTCTTTGGCCTTGATCAGCACCAACGCTTTGGAGTAAGGGTACACACCACGCTTGGGAGCCAAGGCAATGGCTTTGTCATAGTCTTCCAACGCCCCTTTGATATTGCTTATTTTTTCTTTCAACTCCGCTTTTTTGGCATGATAGGCCGGATTAAGCGGATCTATCGCCTTGGTGATGATGTCATAATCGGCAATGGCGGCAACGATATCGTTTTTGCGCGTTTCATTCAGTTCGGCACGTGCCAGGCGGGCCTCCAGGTAATTCTGGTCAATGGCGACGGCCTCGTTGAAGTCTTCCATGGCTTTTTCAGCGGCCTTCTTTTCGCTGGTCTGCAAGTAGCTTTTCCCCCTCAGGACATATATCTCCGGATAGTTGTTGATCGTCTTCTGCTTTTTCTTCTGTTTGATCATGTCTTCCGACTGGGCAATGACTTCCTTGTATTTTTTTGCCTCAAACTGGGTTTTCAGCCCGGAGATTTCCTGGACAATATTGGAAAGCCGCTTGATCTCCGGGTCAAGTGTGCTCAGCATTTCGGGCTTGGCGTTCAATGCTTTCCGATAGTACTCAATGGAAGCCTCGTAGTCGCGGTAGTTGCGGGCAATGTCGCCTTTCTTTTTCAGCTCGTCATAAGAGAAATACGTTGCAATGATACGGTTAACCTCATTGATGCGGATTTTGGGATAGGTTCGGAACGGATACACTTCCGCAGCAGCCAGGTAGGCATCCTTTGACGCCAGGTAATCTTCGGTGGAAAAGGCAAGATCGGCCCGTTGGATGGCTTGTGCGTATTCGTTTTCGCGTTCTTTCTTGTCCGATTCTTCCCGTTCGCGCATGTACCGGGAAACGGCCTCCTCAATGTCTTTTTGCGAAGCCACCGCGCCGCTTGTATTGCCGCTGGCCCCCGCCTCGTCAGACGAACCGGAAAGCAAAGCCAGGTCATTGTCATTTCCTTCGATGGGCGTGTTCGGATCATAAAAGCCAATGCCAATGATTTTTGCCTTCCAGCGATTACCCGATTTATCCGCCCGCAGTTGCGCTACACGTTTGACGGGATTGTACGTGGCCCCGGTTTTCTTGAACTTGCTGCCGAAGTGACTTTCAAAATATACTTTTATGTAAATGAAATCTTTCTTCTTGACATTGGAAACCTTGATGTTTGAAAAAGTCACGGAAGCATCAATGGTTTTTTCGTAAAAGACATCAAGTGTATTCAAATATTTTTCGGCATCCAGGTCCCGTGTGTTTCCCAGCTTGTAGGAAGGGTCGATGTCATCCTCCAGCACCACTTCCCTGTTATAGAAAATCTGGTTTTTGGATGGTGAGTAACTGTTTGCGATCACTTCCTTCAGTTCATTGGGCGGCAAATCTGAAAAAGTCACAAAATTGAGCAGGTCTTGCAACTCGGTAATGGTATTCTTTGCCTGGTAGCTGATTTCCGCACCTTCCTTTACAGTCAGGTTCTGAGCCATACACATCACACCCAGCAACAGAAAAGCTCCGAACGAGTAGAGGGTTTTACGTACGTTGTACATAGTATTTTTAGGTTGTTAACTGCTGACAGAACTGTTAGTTGAACAATTGTAAGTGATGAATCAGTCCGGATTGGCAAACCGATTCAGATATTCGGGCAAGTTGAGCCGGTCCTTGGCGTACCGCTGCTTTTCCGACGCGTCCACTGACATGAGCTTGCTGACCAGCCAACCCGAGTTGCGCGTCTGGCGGCTGAAGCGATTGACAGTAAAGATCCATCCGTCAATCTGCAAGAAATGATACGTTATCTTGTTGACTTGCTTGATAACAAGCTGGTTGTGTTGGGATTCGTACAAAAAGACCGAAAGCACATCGTCACGGTAATGGTTGGGCAAGTAATTGCGAATGTTCTTTTTGTCGGTAGCCAGCAGATCGATATTCATGAAATCGGTTGCGTGGCTCAGCGGATTCAGGCCGGTAGTGGTATCCTTGCGAACCGGAAGCCGCAGAAAATCAGCGATGGCACTGACCGCAATCCACTTTGACATTCCGTTCTTTTCACGCTGCATCTTCAAAATCAATGTAATGGGTGTGGGCTTTCCTTTGTACACAGCCGCACAGTTTACTTCGGCATACCAGTGATTGTCAAAAAAATTCAGATAGGTAGGTTTGGCATTATCCGTCACTTGTCCGATAAACCGCAGTATCTCTTCCTTTTTCCAGCTTGTATCCGATGCATTGAACAAGCTTTTGATCAGGTTTTCACGTTTGAACCGCGCTGCGGTATCCAGTTTCTGCACATACTGCTTGATCAGCGTCTTGTCTTTGTTATTGAACCGCTCAATAAACTCATCAATTTGTTTGACCTGGTATGCAAAATTGGCAGTTACTTCGTCCTGAAATATTTGCGCAAAAGCTGGCTGGATGGCAACAAGGGCTAATAACCAAATGAGAAATCTCATGAAAAGAAAGGTTGTGGTCTTCTAAAATTCAATTAATGTGTATATCTGCTTCATACGTTAGTATTGGGAAGTGGCGGAAAGTAATCGTATTGAAAAAAGAAAATATTTATAAAAAATCCGGTCTTGACACTGCATTGGAAAGACCGGAAAATAGTATCGTTTCAAAGAGAAAAACCCGTTTTACAGTTTACGTGTTTCCTCAATTCCGACATCGGCCAGGAAAACATCCCACAATTTCTTGGTCTCGCCGTCCACTGCCTTTTCGTATAGTTTCAGAATGACGGTCACGTTGCGTTGGGTCACATCGCCGTACACGACCTTGCCATCGACCAGACCTTTGAATGTTTGTACAAACGAAACGACGCCGTAATAGTTGCCATCCGGACCTTTGCGAAAATCGGTAGCATAACTGATATCGGCATAGGACACTTCGACCTCTTGGTAGTCAGACCCGACCAGCTTCAACCGACGCAGGTAATCGCGGATTTTGTATTTGTTCTTCACGCCTGTATTGACGTTGGAAACTTCCACACGGGCCTCCTCATTGACAAAAAGCGTGACAGCCAGATTGATGGTGGAGTTGGCTTTCTCGGTAGGGGTTTTCGGGTCTACAATCGTGGCAAGGTAGGTTCCCAGTTCGTCCACTTTGATCAATGCCTTGTTGCGGAATTTCTCAAACTCTTCGGGGCCACCCGGAAAGGCGGCGGCATCCTCGTCACCGGCAGATGTATTGGCATTGGCAGTTGTTTTCAGCGTGTTATCCACACCGGTCAATTGATCCACCTGTGCCTTGGTAGTTTTCAGGCTCGCCACGGCCTTGCCCGGCTCCACCAGCAGTTCATGGCGACCATCCTGGTAAAGAATGACAGCAACCTTGGCTTTCGACAATTTTTGATCCTTTGGTTTCTTCTCGTTTGCCTTTTTGAATTTCACCTCTTTGTCACCCACGTTCAGCTCTATCACGGCGATGGCCTGGTTGTCAAGTGTAATGAGAATATCAAACTGCTTGCTGGCCGGAGGATTCATAAAGCCCGCAGCCTGCGGGTCGCCGCTGCTCAGCGGAAAGGTTATATAATTACCGGTGCTACTGAAGGCCACCAACGCGTCGGCGGCATCCATGGAATAGGCCGGACCAGGATTTTGCGGAATTTTGTATTTGATCTTCTGGCTGGTGATATCAATGATCTTGCAATCGACTTTTTTCCCGTTGCTCTGGTAAATGATATCCTGAGCAGCCGCTTGCCAGACCGTCAGGATCAGAAATACAAATGTGCCAATATACCTGCTCAAAGTGGTAAACATATTTGTTTTATTTTGTTTGTAGAAAGAATCCTGTATTCCGTAACCTGCCGTTATTGCAATTATTCAAGCCTGACTGGAGTGTTTTACCTGAAAACTGAATGTAAAGTTACGATTTATCGTAGAAACCCTATCAATTTCAATACCAAAGTCTTTTTCTGAATATTAATCACCCGAACAAAGAAATAGTAAACGAAATCAGATTTTTTTGTACACGGTTCGACAGGGGAAAGTTGGCAATTTTCTTTTAGAAAAACAACCTTCCTAATTGATTAATAGCGGATTGAGCCTAACAACAACAGGCTCAGGAAAAATAAAATATTACATAAAAACCAGGTCGCTGGCCTTAGTGGTGCGGTTACGTATTGCTTGGCGCGGGTATGTCCGTATGGTATCCGTCAAGCCACCCATCGGGCCATCCGCTGAAAAACACAAAAGCCGGATTCGCATCCGGCTTTTGGCATAAGGGTGGTTTTTCACGCTGAAACTATAGTATTTTAGGCTTCGCCGTAGGTAACCGTAGGCACCGCCTTGTCGATTTCCCAGCGGCCGGTCCCTTCTTCGCCAATCACTTCGAACAGTTCGAGGCAACGGCGGGCAACATATTCTTCTTCGCGCTGTTCTTTGTGGAACCAGTTCAGGAACTCAATGGTCACGTGGTCTTTTTCCTTGTGGCAACGGTCCGCAATGTTGTTGATGGCTTGGGTGGTTTTCACTTCCAGTTCCAGTGCCGACTCGAACACCTCGCGGAACGACTCGAATTCCTGGGGAATGCCGTCAACCGACGGAGAAACAGCCGTGCCACCCATGTCGCTTACGTATTTGAAGAAACGCAGCATATGGTCACGTTCGTCCTCGGCCTGTTTGTAAAAGTGGTCGGCACTGTAATCAAATCCGTTACGGTCACACCAGGAAGCCATGGCCAGGTACACCGACGAGTTGTAAGCTTCCATTTTAATCTGGTTGTTCAGCAGCGCTTCAACATCGGTGCTGAGCAAACTTCGCAAACGCATTAAATCTTTCATATCAGTATCTATTTAGTCAATTCGGGATAGGTTTTTGATTGAAACCAAAAATACAGTGGTTCTGTTCGACACACCAAACAAAAGCGTGCTTTTTTGGGAAATTTATAAAGAATCTGAATAAAAAGAGGCTGCCGGTGAGCACAGCTCCGGGCAAGTTTTCATTGGGCAGGCATTTGGGTGTTGTGTTGCCCGTATAGTTTGAAACTCCTGTTTTTCAGCTCAGGAATAGACAGGCAGCGCGTAAATTCTTTCCTGAATGATGCTATTGAGCTCAAACATGACAAACGCGCCTTCCAGCAACTCCCGAAAGGCAATGATTTCGTTGAGCGTCAGCACGTAACAATGTTCGCAGGCGCACAGCGAGATGATTTCCAGGTCGGTTGTGCGCGTGGTATCCGTCGCCATTGCCGCTAGGTCAATGCGGCAGATGGCACTCTTCAGCCGCATCAAACAGCGGATATCGTAGCGGGCCGTTTTACCGGCGAATTCTACCAAAAGAGACTTCTCCACATCCGATTGGTAAACGCAGCCAGCCGGCGTGCGAAACACTTCATCATGCGTTGATCTTGAAAGAGAGACGGCGTACTTGCACATGGATTTTGATCTGCTTGGAATGACTGGAAACAAAGATATAGCTTATTTAGAATTAATCCAAACACAAATAGTCAGAAAAATGTATGACATAAATCAATTTTTGACGAAAGTGCATTTGCGGGGGTTTTGGCAATGGAAAAGATACTACTTTTGGAGTGCCTGTGCGGAATATCCCGGTCGGTTTTCGTCTGCAAGGCACGTATCCCATTGTTTTTTATGGCTCCTCTTATTTTACCTGTACGCGGCATTGCTCCGCAAATTGGCACCGAATGTTTCATTGCCCCCAACGCCACTGTGGTGGGCGAAGTAACCATGGGTGATTTCTGCAGTGTGTGGTTCAACGCCGTAATCCGGGGCGATGTGAATTCGATTGCCATCGGGCACCACACCAACATCCAGGATGGCGCGGTGATTCACTGCACGTACCAGCGGCACAAAACCGTCATCGGCAGCTATGTGTCCATTGCCCACAACGCCATCGTGCACGGCTGCACCATTGAGGACGAAGTACTGATTGGTATGGGAGCCGTTGTGATGGACGGCGCCCTAATCAAGAAAAACGCCATTGTGGCGGCCGGTGCCATTGTGCTCCAGAATACGGTGGTGGAAGAAGGCACCATTTACGGTGGCAATCCTGCCAGGTTTTTGAAAAAAGTAAGTCCTGAACAAGCCGAAATCTTTCTGCGTACGGCCAACAACTATGTCATGTACAAAGAGTGGTTCAAAAACATTGACTGACCTGCCAACCGAATGATACGGATGCCCCAAAAAAGCCGCGGCAAGTCTGAAAAATAGTAGCTCTGTATTCTCCAAAACCTCCTCCCTACATTTTTTCAATATTTTTTTTAAGATTCAACTTACTAGTTATCAGACAATTACATGCAATCCACAAACAGATATGAAAAATTTTTCACATCTGTTTGTGGAAAAAGGTCCGTGCGAGCATCTATCCATTAGCAGCGCGTTGCAATAGTTTGTTTATTCACTTTAACTCTCCATTGCCATGGAAAAAGTAGACACTATTGCCCTTTCCCTAACAGATATGGTATTCGAGCACCGCAACAAAAGCTATGGTGCCTACCAGCTACGCAATATTTACGACAAGTACCTTCAGAAAGCTACTGTTATCGGAGTTACTGCATTTTGCCTTATTCTGGCTTTCTTATGGAAAACGTTTGCCTATAGCCCGATAGATAACCAAATAATTGATGTAAATGCAACTTTGAGCACTGTTGACACACCTCCTCCAATCGAAGAACCCTTCACCCCGCCTCCACCGCCAGCTGTTAAGCCGCCAACTGCAACTGCAGCTTGGATAGAGATGGTGGTAGCACCCGAAGAAGAAGCAACTCCCCAAGAAGAACTCACCAAAAACGAAGACTTGCTAGATAAAGCAATTTCTACAATCAATCAGGATGGTGAGCCCCCCTCAGGAGATAATCTGTATTTAGAAGTAGGTACCAATACTGTAGTCGGTGATTTGTTAGATAAGCCTGAAACTGAAATTTTTACAAGAGTAGAACAAATGCCTGAGTTTCCAGGAGGCGATGCAGGATTGGTTAAATTTTTATCGAACAATCTTCGGTTTCCAGCTTCTGCTCAGCAAAAAGGCATCTCGGGGGTTGTATACGTTGGGTTTGTCATCAATAACAAAGGTGAGGTAACAGATATTAAGGTATTGAAAGGAATTGATCAGGATTGTGACGAAGAGGCGTTACGTGTTATTGGTAAAATGCCTAAATGGAAGCCAGGCCGTCAGAACGGTGGCACTGTGTCTGTACGCTATACTCTTCCTTTAAGATTTTCCATTAGTCAACAATAAAAAATAGTATCCTTTAGAAGTTCAAAATCTACCTGTTTGCAACTATGAAAACATAAAACCTAGTGAAGAGGAGTTTATTGGTTTCGAAAAACCCGCTGGTTTTGCCGGCGGGTTTTTATTTTGTCAGAGAAAGCTTAGCTTTGTCTATCAGCCCCTTGTCCCCCAAAGGGGTATTTTTTATTTTACTTCCCCCTGGGGGCTGGGGGCTATTTTTCTATGAAATTTGCAACCAAAGCTATTCACGCCGGCGTAGAACCCGATCCGACAACCGGCGCCATCATGACACCCATTTACCAGACTTCTACCTATGTGCAGGAAGCTCCCGGCAAGCACAAAGGCTACGAATATGCCCGTACCCAAAATCCGACGCGTAATGCCTTGCAGGCAGCACTGGCAGCGTTGGAAAATGGCAAGCATGGGATCTGTTACGCCTCCGGGCTGGCCGCCACCGATGCCATCCTGAAGCTGTTCAAGCCCGGCGATGAGATCATCGCGACTAACGATCTGTACGGTGGCTCGTACCGGATCTTCACCAAGATATTCGGCACTTTCGGACTCAAGTTTCATTTTGTACCCATGCAGGACATGGCGCACGTTGAAACCTACATCAATGCCAATACCCGCATGTTGTGGCTCGAAACGCCCACCAATCCGCTCATGCGGCTGATCGACATTCAGGCGGCAGGTTTGCTGGCCAAAAAACATAGTATTTTGCTGGCTGTTGACAATACATTCGCCACTCCCTACCTGCAAAATCCACTGGACATGGGGGCGGATCTGGTGATGCATTCGGTCACCAAATACCTCGGCGGCCACTCGGATACGGTGATGGGTGCCGTTATCACCAATAACGACGAACTGGCACAACGGCTGGCATTTATTCAGAATGCGAGCGGGGCTGTTCCCGGTCCGCAGGATTGTTTTCTGGTGCTGCGCGGCATTAAAACCCTGCACGTACGCATGCAACGCCACTGCGAAAACGGACGGGCGGTGGCCGAGTATCTGGCCAGTCATCCAAAAGTAGATACTGTAAACTATCCGGGTTTTTCAACACACCTGGCCAAAAGTCAGATGCGCGATTTTGGGGGCATGGTATCGTTTACGCTCAAGGGTGACGACTTTGACGAGGCTATTCGGGTGATGTCGAGTTTCGGAGTGTTCTCGTTGGGCGAATCGCTGGGCGGGGTGGAAAGCCTGGTCACGCACCCGGCCACAATGACCCACGCCAGCATTCCCAAAGAAGAACGCCTGCAGTCAGGCCTGAAAGACACGCTTATCCGGTTAAGCGTTGGCATTGAAGACATTGAAGATCTGCTGGCCGACCTAAGGCAAGCCATCGGATAAAACAGCGTTACGCTTATAACACTCCGTTGGGTAAGCAGTGCCCTGAAAGTTATAAGCGTAACGCTACTAATAGTATGGTTGAAAAATGAAAAACCTAAGCGGATTTCACAGTGTAAGCCACTGTCTGAGAAAGATATGAACTGAAATACGTTTGGATCAACATTTTAAAGTCTTCGAGGCAACGGATAATCAACACCAGGTTTCCTTGTTCACGCAAATAGCTGAGGTTGCATTTCTCAAGGGGAAAAATGATCTCGCCTGGCTCTTTGAAGTGAAAATAAACGCCCTGCCATGGACCTATCGACAGGTCTATCTGCGAAAGCAGGCAATCGTCTTCCGCCACTTCCGATGCCTCAGAGTCATTGGCAAACAACTTCCGGATTCTCTTGTACGACAATTGGAACAATTCCGGCAGATTCTGCTTCATCCAGGATTCACATTGGATACGCAGCCACTGTGAATATAACTCTTTCATAGTCAGACAATTTTCAGGATAGACAATGGGTTAGCTCAGTTCTAGGCGGTCGGTTCGAAAATTACTCAGATTCCTTATCAAAATTATGATTTTTTCGACAAAAAATGTAATTCTTTCGACCAAAAAATAGTACCAGGATAGGGATTGCAGTTATTTGTCGGCTATTTTTTAAATGTTTGACAGACAACTTTTCTCAAGAAAACCTAAATTGCCTGCATGACCTGTCGCAAACCTTATTCATTTTTATTCGTAGTACTGTTTCTGTGTTCCGTCCGTGCCAAATCTCTCACTATTTTACAGAAAAACATGCAATTGTCCGACTTTTATCCGCAGCTATTTGATAAATATCCGAATTACCAGGAAAAAAGCATTAAGCAGCGTCGATTCAAGCATCCAGCATTGGTTACCATACTGGAGAAGTGGAAAAAAAGCAATGTTTTTGCAATAAAAACCGCTGGCAAATCCTATCAGAACCGGGACATCTTTTTGGTGAAGGCCGGCAACGGGCCCACCAACGTGTTGCTGTGGTCACAAATGCATGGTGACGAAGCGACAGCTACGATGGCATTACTGGACATTTTTCATTTCTTGTCGCAAAATGATGAATTAAATGCCTTTCGCGACAAAATCCTTTCAGAACTTACATTGTATTTTGTGCCCATGCTTAATCCGGACGGAGCAGAAGTGTTTGAACGCCGCACCGCGCAAGGCATTGATATGAATCGGGATGCAGTAAAGTTACAGACGCCGGAAGCCCGTCTGCTCAAGCAACTGCAAAACGAACTGAAGCCGGAATTTGGTTTTAACTTACACGACCAGAACATCCGCTACACAGCGGGTAAAACGCGCAATCCAGCCACTGTTTCGTTTCTGGCTCCTCCCATTGATGCACAAAATACCGTTAACGCCGTTCGCCAACGGGCTATCCAGCTGATTGTACAACTCAACCGTCGTTTGCAAACCATCATTCCCGATCAGGTAGGTCGCTGGTCGGATGAGTTTGAACCGCGTGCCTTTGGTGAAAACATGCAGATCTGGGGCACCAGCACGGTTCTGGTCGAGTCGGGAGGCTACGCCAACGATCCCGAGAAGCAATACATCCGCAAACTTAATTTTGTGCTGCTGCTCGATGCCTTCTACCAGATAGCGACGCGAAGCTATGCCGCCGAAAAAATGGACGAATACCAGGCCATTCCGCACAACGAACGCTACCTGTTTGACCTTCTGATCCGGCGTGTGTCCATACACGACAGCCTGGTGGACATTGGCATAAACCGGGCCGAAAAAACACTTCCGGGCTCTCCCAGCTTTTACCACACCAGTACTATTGATGATTGGGGCGACTTGTCGGTCTTTTACGGGTATGAGGAACTGGACGTCAGCGGGTTGCAGGTAGTGCCGGGAAAACTCTATCCGCACAAGCTTTCGTCGGTGGAGGATATCAAACGCATATCCGTTACCGATCTGTTAAAGCAGGGCTACCTGGCCATACAGGTCGATGAAATTCTGCCGGAACAACGGGCTCATTTCACACTCCCGATTCATATTGTCACTTCCCGGTCCGAATTTATCCCACAGATCAGTGAAGGCAAGGAAGCACATTTTCTGCTGGCCAAAGACGGAAACATCCTATATGCGGTGGTCAATGGATTTTTGTATAAATTATAATCCGGTTGCAGGATACCGTTTCAGGCAAGTTTCAACATAGGTACGTGTACAAAACTACCTATACGATGATTTAAAAGACCAAGTGTCACAATTCTGTCTTTTGTCTGATGTCTTTTGTCTTGCCTCTCAAGAAATAGTATCTTTTGACAACCCAAAACCTCCCATTCCATCATTCACTCACTCAACATTGTAACGAATGGCTCTTAACTACGTCTGGATTGCGTTTTTCCTGATTGCCTTTGCCGTAGCGTTGTTCAAATACATTTTCCTGGGCGATACGGAAATTTTCAAGCTCATCATCGACGGCACGTTTGATACCGCCAAAATTGCCATCATGGACATTGCCTTGCCGCTGGCGGGTATCATGACGTTTTTTCTGGGCATTCTGAACATTGGCGAACGGGCAGGAGCCATTCATTTCCTGTCGCGCATCATCGGTCCGTTCTTCAATCGGTTGTTTCCAGGCGTGCCCAAAGGACATCCGGCCAGCGGACAGATGATGATCAACTTTTCGGCCAATATGCTCGGGCTCGACAATGCAGCCACGCCGTTTGGCCTGAAAGCGATGCAAAGCCTGCAGGAACTGAATACGGCAGAAAAAGAAACCGCCACCAATGCCCAGATTATGTTTCTGGTGCTGCACACGGCGGGGCCGGTGCTGATTCCGCTGAGCATCATGGCCCAACGGGCTCTGCTGGGGGCGGCCAATCCATCGGACATTTTCATTCCGTGCCTGATTGGCACCTATGTGACTACCTTTGTAGGAATGATTGTGGTGGGCATCTGGCAGCGAATCAATTTGCTGCATCCGGTAGTATTGGCATGGCTGGTTGGCATTACGGGAGCCATTGGGTTGTTGCTCTGGTATCTGTCGGGTATGAACAAAGAGCAACTTGAAACTTTTTCCAAAGTCGCCGGTCCGCTGATCCTGTTTGTGATCATGGTAGCGTTTATTCTGGGCGGCATTCGCAAACGCATCAATGTGTTCGATGCCTTTATTGACGGAGCAAAAAACGGATTTGAGACTTCCTTAAAAATTCTTCCCTATCTGATAGGCATGTTGGTGGCAATCAGCGTATTTCGCAATTCAGGCACCTTGGGTTACATTGTCAATGCCCTGGGCAGTTTGTTTGCTGCACTGGGGATGAACACCGATTTTGTACCGGCCCTTCCGGTCGCGCTGATGAAACCTTTCAGTGGCAGCGGTGCCCGCGGCCTGATGATTGACATCATGAAGCAATACGGCGCCGATTCTTTTGCCGGACGGGTGGCCTGCGTCTTCAACGGCTCAGCCGACACGACGTTTTACATCATTGCTTTGTACTTTGGTTCGGTCGGCATTAAAAATGTCCGCTATGCCATTGTAGTTGGTCTGATTGCCGATCTGGTCGGCGTAATTGCGGGAATCCTGCTGGGGTATCTGTTTTTTCATTAAAATATACCACGCAGGTCTGACACTATGTGTCTGACCGGAAACCCGAGGCTCGGATAAAACTAAACCAGGAGAATACACAGGCTGTAGATCATCAAAAAGAATAAAAAAAATAGTATCTTTTCAAACGCAAAAACCCCGGTATAGCCGGGGTTTTTGCGTTTCACTTGCTCCGCATCTTCTATTTTACCAGCAAACGCTTCACAGTTTCGGAAATCAATCTCCCTTCGGCTTGTCCGGCCAGCTCTTTGGTAGCTACGCCCATGACCTTGCCCATGTCGGCAGGGCTACTTGCCCCTACCCGGCTCACAATCTCGGCCACTTTGGCTTCCAGTTCGTCAGCGGTAAGTTGCTTGGGCAGGTAGCGTTCAATAATCGCCAGTTCGGCCAGTTCTTTGGTGACCAGGTCGTCGCGGTTTTGGGTTTTAAAAATGTCAGCCGATTCACGGCGTTGTTTGGCAGCTTTGGTCAGCAGCTTGAGTTCGTCTTCAGCTTTCAGGTCGCCGTCGGTGCTTCCTTCCTTGGTTTCTTCCAGCAGAATCAGCGACTTGATGGAACGCAGCGCCGTCAGGGCATCTTTGTCTTTTGCAAGCATGGCCTGCTTGATATCGGCATCTATTTGTGATTTGAGAGACATAAGAACACGTAAAAATGAAAAGATTAAACGTTTAAATACCCCCAACGAATCATGGAATAATGCCTGGAACCGCCCGATCTGGACAAACCAATCATCCAATCGCGACCAAAACTGATCAATCATACACCTATCTCAAAGCCGGGAATTTCCGCAAGTATAGGCATTTGAGTGTAAATCCAGAAATAGTATCGTTTAAAAAGCCAAAACCCCTGCTTCTTTTGTTTGTACTTACTCAATTTCTTACGATGGCAGATTCCTGAAGATAACGCCTCCGAAGGGGTTTACTTTTTTAGAAAATTTACATCAACTGATACACTACCGTATAATTTTCACTAATTCACTCAATTTCATGGACATTTTACTGAGTTTCTGGTGGGTTATTATTCCCATTGTGCTGCTTGTATTTTATCGTTTTTTCTTTCGCATCTTTGGTGTGATCATCATTCCCGAAGACCGCATCGGTCTTGTAACCAAGAAGTTTGTCCTTACCGGTGAAAACCGCTCCCTACCCGATGGCCGTATTGTGGCCGTCAATGGCGAAGCGGGTTTTCAAGCCCAAACCCTGGCACCGGGCCTGCACCTATGGAAATGGATCTGGCAATACGAAGTAAAACTGCAACCGCTCACGGTGATTCCTCCCGGGAAAATCGGATTGATCATCGCCAAGGACGGAAACGAGTTGCCTACCGGCGCCATTCTCGGTCGTCGGGTAGACTGCGACTCGTTTCAGGATGCCGAAAAATTCATCCGCAACGGTGGGCAGAAAGGCCGCCAGACGGCCTATATCACCGCAGGTTCGTACCGGGTTAATACCTCGCTGTTTGACATCGAACTGGCCGACATGACCCATATCGGCGAAAACAAAGTGGGCATCGTAACCACGCAGGATGGGCTTCCCCTCAATGAGGGACAGATCGCAGGTACCAGCGTGACAGGCCACAATAATTTTCAGGATGCGGACACATTTTTGAAAAATGGCGGTAACCGGGGGTTGCAGCCGCAGGTAATTCTGGCCGGCTCGTATAACCTGAACCCGTGGTTTGTACAGGTGGAGGAAACCTACATGACCGAGATTCCGATTGGGAATGTGGGTGTGGTGATTTCTTACTACGGCGAAGACGGCGCCGACCTGAGCGGAGCTGAATTCAAGCACGGAAACATTGTAGCCAAAGGCTACAAAGGCGTGTGGGCCGAGCCGCTGGGCCCGGGCAAGTATCCGCTGAATAAGTATACCATGCGGGTAGAACTGGTCCCTACGACCAACCTGGTGCTGAACTGGGCATCGGCGCGCAGCGAATCGCACCAGCTGGACAAAAACCTGAGTACCATTACCGTACGTAGCAAAGACGGTTTCCCGTTCAACCTGGATGTGTCGCAGATCATTCACATCCCGACCAACGAAGCGCCAAAGGTAATTGCCCGCTTTGGCAACATGAACAACCTGGTGAGTCAGGTGCTGGAGCCGACGATTGGCAACTATTTCCGGAACTCGGCGCAGGATGCCGATGTGATCAACTTCCTGACCTCCCGCAAAGAACGGCAGGAATCGGCCAAGCAGCACATTGGGAAAGTACTGGAAGAATACAATGTGTTTGGGGTAGATACGCTGATCGGCGATATTGTACCGCCCGACTCGCTGATGAAAACCCTGACCGACCGGAAACTGGCCGAAGAACAAAAAATGACCTTCGAAACCCAGCGCATGGCCCAGGAAACCCGTCAGAAACTGGAAAAAGAGACGGCTATTGCCGATATGCAGAAGGAAATTGTAAAAGCCGATCAGGGCGTGCAGATTTCGCAACGCATCGCCGATGCTGCGGTAAAGAAAGCCGAAGGGGAAGCGAGCAGTGTGAAAATCCAGGCAGGTGCCGAAGCCGAACGTCTCAAGATGATTGCCAATGCCGACGCCCAGAAAACCAAGGTATTGGCCGAAGCCGAGGCCGAGAAAGTACGGATGCTGGCCAATGCCGAAGCCGAGAAAATCAGCGTAACCGGTGATGCGGAAGCAGAGAAGATCCTCGCGATTGGTAAGTCATCGGCCGAGGCCTACAAGCTGGCCGTAGAAGCCATGGGCGGCGATAACTTTACCAAACTGAAAGTAACCGAAGCCATTGGCAAAGAACGCATCAAGATCATTCCGGATGTACTCATCAGCGGCGGCAACGGCGATGGTGCCAACGGTCCCATCAATGGATTGCTGGGCCTGCAACTGATGGAGCAAATGGCCAAGCACCAGAACGGCAACGGCAAAGCCGACACTCCGGACGGCTTGAAGCCGGATGAGGCGAAGTAATGGTTTGAACCCTGATTTGTAGGGTTTTGAGATTGCCGCGGTTAAAAACAATCTTGTAATTCCAAAGTCTTACCAATCAGGGTTCAAAAAAAATAGTATCTTTTCACACCTCAAAACCTGCCCTGCATGACCTTTACCTATAGCGTTCAATGGGCTCAAAATCGCCCGGATGAAGTGCAAACCAAAGGTGAAGTAACATTGGAAACGGCAATTGACTATTTTCAGCAATTTCCGTGGACAGAACAAGCAGAAATCGTTGTCCAGCGAACGAATGACAGCATTACATCCACTCCTCCGACATTAATTTTTACCAATGCAAAAAACGAACATTTAGCGATTTATCCAGCCAATGGCAATGGTTTTCACGTATCATACGAAACAGCAACACACTTTTCGGATATATACATATCCAATGATTTCACAAAAAATCCTGAGGGTAATACAGTTGAAGCATTGATCGAATACTTTTTTAATGATTGCATAGCATCAACACTGATACTTTCAGAAAAACCAACCGAGAATTTTGAAGAAATGCCCTTCAAAAGCTATCTCTTCAACAGTCAATCCACAAAGAAAACCAAGTATTTATGGCCATTGGTTTTAAGTATAGGACTGCTTGTTGTCTTTCTGTATTTTCTAGTGGATTATAGTGTTTATCATGGTACCATTATCGGCAACGGATTCTACCTTTTGGCAACTCCTTTCATCATTAGTCTGCCAACCATTTTCCTATACATTCACTATTTCCTTGCAGACAAATACAAAACCCTCGAAATAAATACCAGATCAGAACAAATCATCATTACTGACAGAAAAAAAACTGTTCATATTCATAGAAAAGACATCCAGGAATGCACAGTTATATTCGTCGCCAATCGCCGATTGTTCTGGTCTGATTTTCAATATCTTCGAATTAAAATAAATGACACCACATCTTTTATCATCACTTGTTTGATAGCTGATCCGGAAGAAATTATTGGGTTGTTAAAAGTAAACTATAAAAAAACCAATGTTTTCCTTCCCGTTCTTTCTAAAGGGACGCTGACAGAAAAAGAAATGGTTCAACGGAAAGAACGCTTTCAAAAGCAGAAAGATGAATTTTTAAAGGTATTCGGAAGCTATGAAACAGGAAGATTACAATCGATTGCCGACAATCCAGACCAATATGCGGAGTATGCAATAGCAGCGGCAAAAGAACTTCTACAGAAAAGAGACCATTCAAAATAATATCTTTCCAAATCACAAAACCGCCGGTTTTATCAGTTAAAAAGATACTATTTTTGCAGGCAATTGATCAAACCATAACCTCTGCCTTGAACTCGTTACAATCCAAACTTCCCCACGTCGGAACGACCATTTTTACCGTCATGTCACGGCTGGCCCAGGAACACAACGCCATCAACCTCGGCCAGGGCTTTCCGGACTTTGCGGCTTCTGACCAGCTGATCAGCCTGGTTGCCAGGGCCATGACCAATGGACACAACCAATATGCACCCATGCCCGGCCTGCTGTCACTGCGCGAACAGATCGCCATCAAAACCGAACGCTGTTACGGCTATGCCCCCGATCCGGAAAGCGAGGTCACTGTTACCTCCGGCGGCACCGAAGCCTTGTATGCGGCCATCAGTGCCGTGGTGCATCCGGGCGACGAAGTGATTGTGCTCGAACCATGCTACGACAGTTACCTTCCTGCCATTGAACTCAATGGCGGCGTTCCGATTAGCATTCCGCTCAAAGCCGATGACTTTTCCATTAACTTTGAGCTATTGGAAGCAAACCTCTCGCCCCGCACCAAAGCCTTGATCATCAATACGCCGCATAACCCGACAGGCACCATTCTGAGGCAATCGGATATGCAGCAACTGGCAGAGTTGTTGCACAAAACCAACATGTACCTGATCAGCGACGAAGTGTATGAGCACATCATTTTTGACGGAGAATTGCACCAAAGCGTGCTACGCCATCCGCAACTGCGTGAGCGGAGCTTTGTCGTGTCTTCCTTTGGCAAAACTTACCACGTTACCGGCTGGAAGTTAGGTTACTGCATTGCCCCAAAAGAACTCTCTACCGAATTCCGGAAAGTACACCAGTACCTGACGTTTTCTTCATTCACTCCCCTACAGGTAGCATTGACCGAATACCTGAAAGATCCGGAGCCGTACGAATCGCTGCCTCATTTCTACCAGCAGAAACGGGACCATTTCTTGAAGCTAATGCAGCAAACACCCTTTCGGATGCAGCACAGTTACGGCAGTTACTTTGTACTAGCCTCCTATGCCCACTTAAGTGACGAAAGCGATTACGACTACGCCGTCCGCCTGACCAAAGAAACGGGTGTGGCCACAGTACCGTTGTCTGTATTTTACCACGATAAAACCGATCAGAGACTACTGCGTTTTTGCTTCGGCAAGAAAGACGAAACCCTGGAAAAAGCCGTGGAACGGCTAATGACACTGTAGTCGCTTGCAAAACAAACAGTTAGCAAACTTCCCACTTGTTCGATTACATCCAAAAATGACAGCTTCAAAAGGTGTGACCATGCTATGCGCCTTGACAAAAGGCATTCTCCGCTGCTTTTAATAAATTTTCACAGATATGTTGACCAACCCTTACCATTTGGCACTAATACTAAGGGCGATACACTTCATCAGACCTCGAATAGTCTTATTGACCTGTCTGATAGTAAGCCAACTGTGCTTAATTTTTGGTATTTGAGCTTACCCTACCCTATAATTCAAGCACCGAAAGCAACTCGAACCATTATCCACAAAAATGTATATTAATTTAAAACACACAACCAACCTCATATGCGATCATCTTTACTGATATTTATCTTCCTGCTCTGGAACGGAATCTCTGCACTAGGCGCCAATTACTACGTCAGGACCGACGGAAATGACAGCAATATGGGCACGTCCAACAGTGCGTCCGGAGCGTTCCGAACCATCACCCGAGCCTGCGCCATTGCCCAGCCCGGCGATGTCATCACTATTGCTGATGGCACCTATGTGGAAGGCGAAATTGGCATTAACAATAAAAACGGTTCTAAAACCAACGTTCTGACCATACGGGCCATCAACAAGCACAAGGTCATCATCCGAAGTATTTCAGGTGGTAGTGTCATCTCCATTTCCAACAGCAAAGGCGTTGTAATTGACGGCTTGGAAGTAACTTTTCAAAACCCTGGGAGTAGCTATTTTTTTGGCATCTTGTCCGACAGCAGTTATTGGGTAACCATCAGGAATTGCTACGTACATGACATAGGCTCGTCGGGCATTCAGGTAAACAACGGAGAATACTTTGTCGTTGAAGGCAATGTTGTTCGTGACAATGCCAAAAACACCGGCAATCCCAATGGAAGCGGCATTTCTGTCTACCATCCTAAGTATAGTCCCAATTATGTGACAGGCGACTGGGGTATCATTATTCGTAACAATATTTGTTTTGAAAATGTATGTCCCTATCCGTTGCAGGGGTATTCGACTCCGGTGGACGGCAACGGTATTATCCTTGACGATTTCCGAAATCAGCAAGGGGGTGGGCAATCCGGTGGTTACACTCATCCCACATTGGTGGAAAACAATCTGACTTTCAATAACGGTGGCCGTGGTGTCCATGTGTACCATAGCGATAACATTACAATCCGCAACAACACGATTTACCATAACAACTTCGAGCTATCCAAATACTATGGCTTCGGCTGGAATGGTGACCTGAACATGGACGTCAGCACCGGATCCAAAATCTATAACAACATCATTGTTCGCAACAATGCCAACGCCCGAGGCTATGCGTTGTTAGTGCCTTTGGATGCCGATGTGCGCAACAACCTGATTATCGGAGGAGCCGCTAAAATGCGAAACGGAACACCAACCGAGGGCCTTTTGCCTGCGGATAATAAAATACAACCCGTTAGCAACCAGCAATATGTCAAATTTGTAAATGCTACCACAACTGTAGACCCGGTTTCAACCACCAATCCTCAGTTCAGTCGTTTCTTCGGACTGGCTTCCGGCAGTCCGGCTATCGATGCCGGCACCAGCAGCAACAGTGCATCCACCGACCTGGAAAACAAGAACAGACCCATCGGAGCAGGCATTGACATGGGTTGTTACGAATCCGGAAACTCTGTAGGAGGTGATACCCAGGCGCCTACCGCACCAGCCAGTTTAATCTCAACCGGTAAAACCCAGACCAGCGTTTCTCTGAGCTGGACAGCTTCCTCGGATAATGTTGGAGTAGTTGCGTATGATATCTATCAGGGTTCTACATTGGCAGGCAGTAATACCACACCTTCGTTTCTAGTAACCGGCCTCACAGCTAATACCACATACAGCTTTACCGTGAAAGCCCGTGACGCAGCCGGAAATATTTCTGCGGCCAGCAATGCATTGTCTGTTACTACATTAGCGGCAACCGATACACAGGCACCCAGTGCTCCGACAAATCTAACCTCTTCGGCAGTTACAGCGACCAGCTTTACGTTGACTTGGACGGCGGCTACGGATAATGTGGGCGTTACCAGTTATGAAATCTTCCGTAACGGCCTCTCCATCGGCACCGCAACCGCCACAAGTTTTGGCGTCACCGGCCTGGCGGCAAACACGAGTTATGCCATGACGGCAAAGGCAAAAGATACAGCTGGCAATGTGTCTTTTGCCAGCACATCCTTGTCCGTTACCACCCTGGCGGCTACCGACACCCAAGCTCCCAGCATACCTACTAACTTGTCTTCGTCAGCCATCAGTTCCACTGGTTTCAATCTTTCGTGGACGGCTTCAACCGACAATGCAGGTGTGAGCAGCTATGAAGTCTTCCGCAACGGAAGTTCCATTGGCACGACCACCGCTACCAGCCTCGGTGTCACCGGACTTAGTGCGTCCACCACCTATTCCATGACTGTAAAAGCCCGTGACGCGGCCGGAAATATTTCTGCGGCCAGCAATGCATTGTCCGTTACCACTACGGGTATCTCTTCCGGTGGCAGTGGATTGAAAGGCGAGTTTTTCACCCAGTTTGGCTATACAGTGCCCGATGCACGTACGGCCATTGCTTCAGCAAGCCCGCTGTACACATTCACGGCCAGGACCATTGATTATCCTAACAATGCCACCACCAGCACCACTAACTGGAATGTCTGGCTGGGAGCAGACGGAACCAATGCGCCGGGGGAATCCATTCAAACGTCCACGCTGCGTTTGAGCGGATACATCCAGATCAAACCGGAGTTTGACAAACAATCGGGCAATGGCACCATTGACGTCGACTTTGCTGTAGCTTCCATGGGACACATGGCATTGCGTGTAAACAATGTGCAGGTAGCCCTCAATGAAGCCAATTGGGCGTTTGGTACCCAAAGTACCCGGGTAAGCTTTCCAGCAGCCGGATATTATCCTATCGAACTGCTGCATTCGACGGCTTACGATGCCAGCGGCGTAGAATTGTACAGTAGCATTCCTGGCTCGCTCAATCCGGGCCGAGGCACTGCGGCGGCGCCATACATCATTCCGCAATCGGTTCTGTTCCAGCAACTACCTGGAGCCCGGATAGCTGCGGAACATATCCCCCACGCAGATCCGGCAGTTTCAAATTTGCGAATTTACCCCAATCCGGTAGCCGGGCAATCGGTGCTCCTGCTTGAATCCGCACTGTTTTCCAACAAAAAAACCATGATCTACCTGCGCGACATAACAGGCAAAACCCTTTCGGTACAACCCGAGTTCTTCAGTGGCGACACGTTACCATTAAAATTCGGACCGATGCCCAAAGGGATTTACATACTCAGTATCACCGATGGGCAGCAGACCCAGCAAGGCAGACTTGTCGTTCAATAACCCTACTTTTTGATTCTTTCAAAGCTTCGCTCCAATTTACCGGGTGAAGCTTTGAAAGGATTGCCTCGGAGACATCCTCAAAATAGTACCGTTTAATCGCTCAAAACCTACACCAAATCAGCGTTGCGGCAAATCCGAAATGTTTTTTATTCGATGAGCAACGGTTATCTTTGCCAGGCTACCATTTCAAACACCCGTCCACTCCATGGAAAACATTCGCGTCACGCTGATTCAGACAGCCCTGCATTGGGAAAACACCACCGCCAATCTGCATTCACTGGAAGAAAAAATCCGCAGCATTTCGGAGCCTACCGATCTGATCGTATTGCCGGAAATGTTCAGCACCGGATTTACCATGAATGCGGCAGCGGTAGCCGAGCCGATGAACCTGACCACGTTCAAGTGGATGAAGATGATGGCCGCCCAGATGCAGGCTGTGGTGACGGGCAGTTTTGTAGCCAAAGAAGATGGAAAGTTTTACAACCGGCTGGTCTGGATGCGTCCGGATGGCAGTTACGAGACCTACGACAAACGCCATCTGTTCCGGATGGCCAATGAACACGAAACGTACACGGGTGGCACCCAGGTAATTTTTCCTATCCTGAAAGGCTGGCGTTTTTTGCCACTGGTATGCTACGACCTGCGCTTTCCGGTATGGAGCCGGCAAGCCCCTGCCACAGGGACTGGCGGGGCGGACTGCCTGATCTATGTAGCCAACTGGCCGGAAGCCCGACGGCTGCACTGGAGCACCCTGCTGCGTGCCCGTGCCATTGAGAACCTGGCTTACCTGGTAGGCGTGAACCGCGTAGGTACCGATGGCAAGAATCACTCGTACAGCGGCGACTCGACGGTAATCGGTCCCCGGGGTGAGATCCTGTTTCATGCCGAATACGAGGAAGTGGTCCAAACGGTTGAGCTCAACTGGCAGGACCTGCAAACCTACCGCACCGCTTTCCCAGCGTATCTGGATGCGGATGCATTTGAGATCAAATGATTTTACCGAAGATGGCCATCTGCCTGTCCTCCTTCCGTGGGTGATCGTCAGATAATTTTTTACATACCCAAGCTTTCCTGAAAACAATCCTTTACAATATTTTTCCCTTCCAACCGTTTTTTCTCATACAAATCAAATCGTGGTGGGCATCCTTGCTGATTGCCAAACGAACAGTCAGCATTATTTTTTTTCCAACTGAAAAATAATTTGCCTTGCGGCAAACCAAAAGTGTTGGAAGCATGTTAACTAATCCATCAGGCACAGTTTTTGTGCAGACGTCTTCTCAGGATTTTCAAAACTTGCGTTCCTAAGAAGAATCATTTTTCATACCTGATCATTTTCATCACTCTTTAACCGGCTTACGTATATGACTCGCTCAACCAATTCTTCCTCTTCGATCAAGCAAGTCTGGCACTTTTTGTTTGGTTCCATGCGCAAAAACCGCCGGACTGTGGCACGCAGTACCCCTGGCAAAAACCGCGCGACTGTGGTTGAAGCCGTTTCTTCCAATCAAGTGGCATCGGTCAACTTGCTGCGTGACTTTATCTTTGACGGATATGTAACCTCGTATGATTCACTCAGAGAACAGGCCCCTGTGCAACAAGCGTTGGCAGCAGAAAAAGTGTCTGTGCCCAAGCCCAAACCTGAGCATAAACTTTCTTCGGCAGATTACTTGTCTCTGTGCGAAAACACATATTGCTGTACCATAGGTTAACGATATATCACCTTGCCATCATCGTGTCGGAAAGTTTCCGAAAACACGTTCGCTGAAAAACAGAAAACCTGCTTTGTGTGACAAAGCAGGTTTTCTGTTTTTCAACGATACTATTTGCCAGCAGAGGTTTTTCCTTTTTTGGCTTTCATGCGTTTATCATACCGCAGCAATCCTTCCAGGTAGTAATAATCGGCATATACCAGCGGCACGTCCACTTCCGACTTGGCCGGCTTGTGCCCTACACTGTGCATGAGTATGAAGTTATTGTTTTTACCAACGGGAGCGTGATACGTCGGAGTCGACAGGCTTTTCAGAATCTCAATGGCCGTCTTGGCGTAGGTATCTCCTTTTTTGGAATAATCGGCCAGTTCCAGCAAGGCCGAAGCCGTAATGGCCGCTGCCGAGGCATCGCGTTCTTCGTTGGGAATGTTTGGTGCGTTGTGATCCCAATACGGAATTTTATCTTTGGGCAAGTTCGGATGATTCAGAATAAAATCCGCCGCATTTTCGGCATGTTTGAGATACACCGGATTTTTGGTTTCGCGGTACATCACCGTGTACCCGTACAATCCCCAAGCCTGGCCGCGGGCCCAAGCCGACTCATCGGCATAGCCCTGTGCCGTAATGCGGGCTTGAATCTGTCCGTGCGGACCGTAACAAATCACATGGTAGCTGCTGTGGTCGGGTCGGTAGTGGTACTTTATCGTGCTGTCGGCGTGTGAAATGCAGATCTTGTAAAAATCCTGATTGCCCGATTCGCGGGCAGCCCAGAACAGAAACTCCAGGTTCATCATGTTGTCAATGATGACCGGGTAATCGTACGTTTTCAACTTTTCCCATGACTTGATCACGCCGTATTCGGGATGGAAACGCGTAGCCAGCGATTTGGCACCGGTAAGCATGATGTCTTTGTACTCTTCGTTTTTGGTCAGCCGGTAGCCATTGCCAAACGGACAATACAGCATAAAACCCAGGTCGTGGGTGGTGGTATTGAGCTTTTCTTTTTCGACAGCCATGGTCCACTGGTGGGCGGCGTCCTTCCATTTGGGGTCTTTGGTATATTCGTACAAGTACCACATCGAGCCGCCGAAAAAGCCGCTGCACCACCAGTCGGATTTCATGTCGCGTGGGGAGCCATCGGGATTGGCAGACTGGGGAAATTTGGTCAGGTCTGGATGCGAATTCAGCATCAGGGTATACTGCTGAGCGGCCAGATCGAATTGTTTCTTCACATCAATGGCTTGCCCCTGACAAACAATCGAAGCCAGCAGAAGGCAGATCCATGCAAACAAATGTTTCATAATGGGTAAGGCTGTAAAAGTGATATCCAAAAGTAGGTGCAGCCAAAATACGACTTTCGTCTCATTTGGCTGCACCTACAATAGCTTTTACGGGTATTTTTTTACCAATTCGGGCAGAACAAAATAGTATCGCCGCCAAAGGCAAAACCCCGGCTCACTTGTTGAACGACCACCATACCTGGTCTTTTCCGGATGAATTGGTGATGGTGAGCACGGTGCTGGTTCCGCTCCCGCTCCGGTTGGTCAGGCTGAAATCATCCCCGTCGCGCAGGCCCGGCCAATATACACTCCCCATGTTGGTTTCGCGTATCTGGTTAGGCACGCCGGTCATGAAAGCCCGGTCCACCTCCCCATCGCGCGGAAAGGTCGAGAAATAATTGCTGGCGCGGGTTTTCATCGCCGCACCAAACTCGGTGACAATGGTGCGGCTCGCGTAAGCACCCACCCGGCTGCTCAGGCTTTGTTTCCAGGCGGCTTCGGTTGTGTAATTTCCCCACCAGGGGTAAATGTGCTGGCTGAACAGGCACCCGTTAAACCGGCTGTCCGAACCGACTGCCGCCACGTTTTCCGAATAGCCGGTCCCTCCGACCAGAATCCGGCTCCGTTCGTTGAACTTGGATAGCTGGCGGGAAATCCAGTTGGCTGCAAAGTTTTTCCAGTTTGTTGCCGAATACCCGTGCGGTTCATTGAAGATCTCAAAAAATACATTCGGATTGGCCTTGTAATCATTTACCACTTTGTCCCACATGGCGTCAAACTGCGTCTGGTTATCCACCAAGCCATCCTTGCTGCTGGCCCCTTCCCAATATCCCAGGATCACTTTCATGCCTTTGCTGGTGGCTTTGTCAATAATGGCTTTGTATTTGGGCCAGTAGGCAGCATCGTTTACCGATGGATAGTTAATACCCAGGCGGACGGTATTGGCACTTAGCTTGGTCTGAAACTGTCCCAGAATCACATCGGCGGTACTGGCAATCTGGGTAGCCGACTGGTTGTGATCAATGCCCGACGGAATGATCCAGCCATCGACGAAGTTGTCCCGCCCGTCGGCCCAGTTGACGCCATCAAAAGAGGAAACAACCGCGGTAGCCTCTGTAACAGCAGCTCTGACAAACTGTTGCCCTGCACCCGTTTTCGGATTCACATCGGCATTGCGGCACGACTGAACGGTTGCCAACAAACCAAAACCCAGGGTTAAAAGCTGTGATTTTTTCATAAAAGTTGATTTAATGGATAGATGGATAATTTAGAGTTAAATCAGAGCTTGTATGGTCACTGCAAGGTTTTAAGTAGTCAGGCAATTGGCATCTGACATTCAGCACATTGTCTTTTGTCTCATGTCTGGCTTCTTATTTCAATTCACCCACCAGAGTAAGAACAGACTTTTTAGGAATCTGGATGGTACCGTCACCTGGAATGCTGGCCAAGGGCTTGAGTGTTTCGCCAGCACCGGCTCCGGTCAGGTAAGGCTTCCATTCCGATACGTTGCCTCCGTCGGTTTTCAGAACCACCGATGCGTCGCTGTTGCCATTGTTGACCAGTACAGTGATTACCTGCCGGTTGTCGGACGAAACAAAGGAAGAGACCATCAGTCCGCTGGCGTTGTTGACATCACGGTTATCTGAAGATACATTCACCCGCTGAGCTCCCGGCCGGATAAAGCGGCTATAGTTGCCCAGTGCCCACAGCAGACGCGAGTCTTCGATTTGTCCGTCGGTTTTGTTTTTAGAGACATAAATCAGGCCGTCTTTGTAGTCGTAAGCCGAAAGTGCCAGCCACCACTGCCAGGCAGCCGCGTTGGCAATAACCAGGTCATGATGAATCAGACGGGCTACGTACAGGGCCGGTAGCATGCCCGTATCTTTGCCAGACGCTTTGATTTCTTCCTGATCACCCAGCACGCAATATTCGCTCTGCCAGAACTCCAGCGGCACCGAAGCCATCGGGATGGCAGACGCCACTTTCTGACGCACACTTTTCATGGTCTCTGCCGGTGCGGAAGTAAAATAGCTATGGCCCGAAATCACCTTGTCTACTTTTCCCAGATTGCCCACATACAGTGGAGATTGCGCATTGAAAAATGCATAAATCTGCTCACCACGGGTGGCTTTGTCTGCCTTTTCATAGAGGTAATTAAGCTTGGCAGCTTCCGCAATTTTAATTTTCACCGCCATATTCCGGGCCGTCAGTACCGAGTCGAGCACTTTGGTGATGGCGTATATCTCGGTGTTGGTATAGGGCGTACCTTCCTGTCCGTTGCCTGTCCAGTCCCACTGCGGTTCATTGAACGGACTCAGGTAGGTAAACGGAATTCCCTCGCTGGCAAACCGGCCCGACACATCGGCCAGAAACCGGGCAAACGCCACATAGTTGGCCGGAGCCAGATTGGCCTGCTCGCCATTGGATGAAAAAGCCTTTCCGTTTTTGGTCAGTTGCACCGGCGGACTGTTGGTAAAACCGATAAACTGATCAACGCCCCGCTCTTTGGCCGCCTGCATAAACCACCGCTGCCCCGCCTGGCGCGACCAGTCGTAGGTAAGGTCGTCCTTGAGAAATCCTTCGGTTTGCCGCCATTCGTCCGAAATGGCATTCTGGGCCATGCTTCCCGCGCCGATGTTAAACCGCCAGCAACTCAGGCCAATGCCCTTGGGCTGTCCATTAGCATCGGTTTCGGTGCTGAACAGCCAGTCGGCCACTTGTTGGCGTTTGGCCTCGGGCCAGTTGCCCACAAACTGACAGGTCCAGGCGTCAGAAGCGCCAAAGTTGCGAATCCGCTGCCGTGGCTGATTCAGGTGAATCACTAGGCTGTTATCAACAGTCGTGGTTTGCGGTTGTTTCTGGTTATGTATCGAGCAACCAGTCATCATTACCAGCCACAGGATAGATATGCATGTTAGAAAGTACGTACGCACCTTGGTATTGTTCATCGGAAGAAAGATTTTCGGTTTGAATTGAGTTTAAAAAGTTTCAAAGAATCGTCGTTGATGCCCACCAGCACGTACCGCCCCTTGGACAGACGCAGCGGAATCAGCGAACGGACATCGCCCGTGGCATAAAAGCCGGTTTTCGCCATGGGCAGGCATGTGTAGCTACCATTCGCCATTAAGGTCAGCAATACCCCCGAACCGGCATCGTTACGCCCCAGTTGCACCCGGTACGGATAAAAGTTACCCGCCAGCAATATGTCTTTTTTACCATCGCCCGTAAAATCATCCACCACAATGCCACTGGCACGCGAAAACTGGGCTTCCATGGGCAAAGGGATTGACTGAAAACCCTTGCTTCCGTTGTTTTTAATCCATATTGAAGCAAGCGTCTGGACCTGCAACACCCGTGCTTTCTGAAGTTGGGGGGCAGCCAGAATATCGGGCAGGGTCGCGCGGGCATAGTCGGCATAGTGCACAAACTTTTTCTTCAGGTCGGGCAGTTGATCGATCAGTTCGTCGCGAGACGCATACAGGGATGGTTTGCCCTGCACAAAGTAAGACAATACCGGATCAATGCGGCCATCCTCGTTAAAATCATGGTAGTGCAACGTCATCGGTTGCGAAGCCGAAGCTTTGAAGGCCAGGTTCAGACCGGCATTGCCCGCTACCAGGTCTTCATCGCCGTCATTGTCCAGATCGCTCACGACCAGTTTGCTCCACAATCCCTGACTGGCAGGCAGCAATGCGGTGTCGCGGCTCTGCACCAGTGTTCCGCGCACATTGTCAAATACGAGCACGGGTGTAAAGTCGCCAGCCATCACCAGATCTTTCCACTGATCGTGGTTGTAATCAAACCAGATAGCCGTGTTGATCATACCTGGCTTACGGAGAAAGTCGGGCGTGATGTCGGTGAAGGCAACGTTGCCTGGCGAAGAATCGTTGCGGTACAAGTAGCTGTAGGCGGGCAACGGAAAGTAGCCCGGCAATGAGCGGCCTCCAATAAACAGGTCCACGTCACCGTCTTTGTCAAAATCTTCCCAAGCCACGCAACTGCCATCGGCACTTTCGGAAGGCAACGCATTCTCTGCTTTATGAAAGTTTCCGCGGCCATCATTCAGATACAGGCGGTCTTTGAGAAACTGGCTTTGTTCGTGCGAAAACTCGCTGCCGCCACTGACCACGTACAAGTCTGTATCGCCGTCTTTGTCCGCATCGAAAAAGGTTGCATCGGTGTCTTCGCAGGCCGCATCGGCAGCCCAGGGGCGGGTAGCCGGTCGGGTAAAGTTATCTCCGGAAGCATTGGATATAAATAAGTCTCCACTCTGGCCGGCAGCCCCTCCCACGTAAAAATCGTCATAGCCGTCATTGTTTACATCCGCACGTGCCAGGCAGGGACCGCTGCGCGAAAGCTGGTACGGCAGCAAGGTTTGTACCTTGAAATCAATGAAGTCATTCTCCTGGTGCCGGAAAAGCCGACTGGTTAAGGTCGATTGATCTTCAAAAAGCGGTGTCAGGGGTGTAATTGTGGTACTATCCAATGCATCTTTTCCTTGCTTCAATACTAACATTGTATCCAGGTGATTGGCTGAAAACCGGCTCAAGGTGCGGTCAGGCCATTGCACCAGAATCTGGGCAGCAGTTGCCTGAGCACCCAACCCAAACAAAAGCCGGGAAGGCATACACGATTGAAAACCCCTGACAGGAAGGTTTTCCTGCAACTGCTCCAGACCCGCCGCCTTCACAAATACTTTGGCGCCGATGGCCCGGGTATTTTGCCGGGTACCTTGCAGTTTGATTTTGAGAAAATGGTGGGCATTGGTTTGTCGGCTGTTGTTGCGGTACAAGAACGGAGCCTCGTTGCTGTTGCTGGTCACCAGATCCAGGTCACCGTCATTGTCCAGATCGGCATAAACGGCACCGCTGGAAATGGACTCCTGCGTAAAGCCCCACGCCTGTGCAACGTTGCTGAAAGTAAGATTCTGCTGGTTATGAAAACAATAGTTGCGCAGCCGTGTAGCCGGCATCTGCCGAATCAGGGCCAGCGTATCGAGTGGCTGTCCACTGTCAGTAGCCTTTTTGCGGTGCTCCTCGAAGGTATATTTCAAAAAATCCATGTTGGTGTAGTCGCGTAGGTAGCCGTTGGTCACAAACAGATCCTTGTAGCCGTCGTTATCCAGATCGGCAAACAGCGGGCTCCAGCTCCAGTCAGTATTGGATACCCCGGCAAGCTGGCCAATTTCACTGAATTGCGGCCGTTGGCTCGCAGTATTGCCCAGGTTCAGTTGCAGCATGTTGCGCATATTCTGGTGATGATACCCGCTGTCGCGCAGCAACATGTACTTATCGTACTCATCGGGACCTTTGAGCAGTTTCTGGCGGTAGCTGTCTTCGGGCAGCATATCGGCCACAAACACATCGGGCAGGGCATCGTTGTTGTAGTCGGCAATGTCGACACCCATGCCAAAGCGGGAAATGTGCCGGAAGTTTTCTTTCAGGCATTCGGTAAAGGTGCCATCGTGCTGGTTCAGGTAGCAAAAGTCTTGTTCTTCATAGTCGTTGGTCACATAAATATCCGGCCACCCGTCGCCGTTAAGGTCGCTGACGGCAATGCCCAGACCAAAGTTAATGCCGCTGCCGTGAATATGGGCCTGTTCGCTTACATCGGTAAACTTGCCGCCATCGTTGCGGTAGAGCCGGTTGCCAAACTGCGGATGACGCAGATTGCGAAGTTTGCGGGTGTTGTAAAAAGGCGAATACGTAATCTTGGCATGGTTGAGCAAAAACATGTCCAGGTCGCCGTCGAGGTCGTAATCAAAAAAAGAAGCCTGGGTGGAATACGTTCCGGGGGCATCCAACCCATAGGCCTGGGCCTGCTCGGTAAAGGTGACACTGGCCGTTTCGCCACCCGTTCGGGAAGTGGCAGTACCATTATTGATAAACAACTGATTGGCGCGGCTCTGGTCGGTTCCGGGTCCTGAATAACAAACATAAATGTCCAGCCAGTCGTCACCGTTGATATCCACCACCGATACGCCGGTTTTCCAGCCTTCCCGGCCTGCCACCTGGGCCTGCGCGGTAATGTCTTCAAATTGCCAGTCACCCTTGTTCAGGTATAGTTTGTTAGGCACCTGATTGCCTGTAAAGAACAGATCTTCCAGGCCGTCGTTGTTAAAGTCGCCCGCGGCTACTCCCCCACCGTTGTACAGGTATTCGTACGAAAAAATATTCAGTGTTGGGGTCTCTTCAATCTGGTTTATGAAGGTAACGCCGGTCTGTTCGGGAGACATTTGCGTAAACAATGTATCCGGTTGGGACTGGCACCCCAGCAGAATGGCGACAAACAAAAACAGGTAGCCTTTCATGGAAGCAAAAAATAGATGGGAGGTTACAAAACAGGTGGGAGCCGGGTTTGCTCCCACCTGTGCATTGGATTGTATCTGAGATGAGATTTGAAATAGTATCTTTTCCTAACCCAAAACCTCCGTACAATGCGGAATGCAGGTTTTGATGTTGAAAAAGATACTATTTTTTGCATCTATTCAACGTTGGCCGAAATCAGATTATACGGCAACGAATGTTCAGATTCTCAGTAAGATGGGTTCTGCGGAATGGCTTTGTTGCTGGCGTTGACTTCTTCAATCGGAATCGGGAACCAGTAATGTTGTTTTTGAAAGTTCTTGCCAGCCAATGCTTCTTTTACCGTATAGGTCAACGATCCATCTTCGTTTTTCCGGATCGAAATGCCCTGGGCAGGCCGGTTTTCCACCACTTCGGCAATCAGCCAGCGGCGCACATCAAAGTAACGATGCTCTTCGTAGGCCAGCTCAACGCGGCGTTCGTTGCGGATACGGTCGCGCATCTGTGCCTGTGACAATCCTGCTGGTAATTCAGGCATTCCCGCACGGGTTCTCACCTGATTTACCGCCTGATACACCGATGCATCCGGACCAGCCGCTTCGTTTTGCGCTTCGGCATAGTTGAGCAGGGTTTCGGCATAGCGGAAGTAACGCCAGGTGGCAGTTCCCATGTTGTTCCAGTCGTCCAGGGCTACGGTTTCTTTCAGGAATTTGCGCAGGTAATACCCGGTAGGCGATGTATTCCAGGGCTCGTTTCCAGCAGGGCTGTCTTTGCCGCCCGGCAAAAAGGTTTCGATTTTGCGGCCGCGGTAATCGGCACCATTGTACAGAATGGTGGCATAAAAACGCGGATCACGGTTTTTGTACGGATCCTGCGGATTGTAACCCGACTGGCTGTCAGAAATCGGCTTACCGTTGCTCATTTCATAGTCATCCACCAGGTTTTGCATCGGGCAGTTACCACCCCATCCACCGTAGCCATTGGGAGCATTCATCCGCTCCATAGCCATCGAAGGGCTGGTGTTGGTATACTCGCGGTAAAAGATATCTTCTGATGTAGGTGTGGCAACAAACAGTTTCCGGTAGTTTTCCGACGGATTGGCATCCAGGTTGGTCACCAGGCTAAACTTGTTCAGATCCATGATATCTTTGGCCGCCTTTGCCGCTGCTTGCCACTTGGCAGCACTGCTGGCCGAACCGGTGTACAAAGGGCTGGCCGCATACAACAGTAGTCTGGATTTCAAGGCCATTGCGGCATAGGCTGTAGCCCTGCCACGTTTCCAGTCGCTACGGTATTCTTTGGGCAATACCCCGATCACGGCATCCAGTTCCGAGACAATGTAAGTAACTGTTTCGTCAATGCTTTTCCGTTCGTACAGATCAGAAAAATCGTCGGTCAGCTGCGTTACCTTATCGCCAATCAGTGCCACACCGCCAAACCCTTTGAGCAGATCAAAGTAACGGTAAGCCCGGGTAAAACGGATCTCCGCTTTCAAAATGGCTCTGCGTTCTTCGGTAACGGGTGTTTCGTTGATTTTCTCAAGGGCCAGATTGGCCTCCCGGATGCTGCGGTAGCTCCGTCCCCAGACAGTGCTGGTCCAGCCGTAGTTGCTGGGGCTCAGCTGGCCTTTTTGCACCAAGTAGGTCTGGTCGTCGTTGCTGTAAACGGCTTCGTCGGTGATGGAAGCAAACATGGCCCAGTGAAACCCACGGCCAAAGCCAATGTAGCGTTCCCCCTGGCTGGGTTCTTTGTCAGTCATCCGGATGCCAGTGTACAGGTTCAGGATATATGCTTCGGCCAGGTTTGGATCTTTCCAGATCGCCTCGTCGGTGAGGGCAGTCGGTGTCACTTCCAGAAAATCCTTTTTACACGAAAGGGTGACAAATGCCAGAAGGACTAGTATATAAATTGCTGTTTTTTTCATAGGATTTAAGAATGAGGTTCGAGACCATTCAAGGGTCAATACAAGGGCTAACGGTTAGAATTTCAGATTTAAGCCCGCGTTAAAGATCTGTTGCTGTGGATAGAACTGGGCACTTTCGCTCTGCCCTTCCGGATCAAAATCTTTTACTTTGCTGAACGTAGCCAGGTTGAAGGCATTCACATAGACCCGCACCCCTTTCAGCATCGCCTTCTGTGACAATGACGCAGGAATGGTATAGCCTACTTCAATATTTTTGATGCGCAGGAATGAGGTATTGTACAGCCAGAAGTCATTGCGGTTCAGGCCACCGTTGATGCTAGACGAAGTCCGTACATCGACTCGGGGATAGGTACCCTCCGGATTGGTTGGGCTCCAGCGGTTCGACGCCCAGGAGTCAAAGAAGTTTCCGACTTCACCGGCCTCGGTGAGCACATACTGCACCGCCCGGGCTTGTCCCTGCAACAACAGACTGAAGTCCAGGCTTTTGTACGTAGCACCCGCCGTAAATCCATAGACAATCTGAGGCACATTGCTCAGGCTTTCTCTCACGCGGTCATCTGCCGTAATCTTGCCATCATTATTCACATCCTGATAGATCAAATCGCCCAACTGGTTGCCCGGAAGTTTGGGTACCGACAAATCGTCCTGGGTTTTGAAGATGCCTGCGGTTTTGTACAGCAGCTGAGATCCCAGCGGACGGCCCACACGTTGCTGATACTCCGGAATACCGGCCGCATCATCCAAAAACAGTACTTCGCTGCGGTTGTAAGTAAAGTTGCCTCCGATATTAAACGTCAGGTCGCCGATGGTTTTTGTATAGGTGGCCTGAGCTTCAAATCCGTGGTTTTTCACTTCGCCGATGTTTTCATCCGGAATGATGGCCGACGCACCATTTTCATTGACAATACCCGATACGTAAGGTACGGAGCCGGTCCGAGGCACAAGCAGTCCGGTGCGGCGTTCACTGAAGTAGTCCAGTTCAACCGACAGATTGTTGAACACACGCGTTTCCAGACCAATGTCCAGTTTGCGAGCCGTTTCCCAGGTAATGTTCGGATTGGCCAGTTGCTGAATGCCAAAAGTAGGTACGGGCGTTCCGTCCAGCACATAGTTGGCACTGCGCAGGTTAAAGGTGTTCAGGTACTGGAACGGACGAACCCGGTCGTTACCCAATATACCGTATGAAGCCCGCACTTTCAGGTTATCAATAGCAGCCACATGAAACCACGGCTCGGAAGAAACACGCCAGCCTACCGAAGCACTGGGGAAGAACCCAAAGCGGCCATTTTTGGGGAAACGGGATGAACCATCGTAGCGGAACTGCACTTCGGCCAGGTAACGCTGATCGAAGTCGACCGAAAGACGGCCAAAGTAGTTGCGGCGGGTAAATTTCTCGCTGTTGCCGCTGTTGGAACGTTCTTCGGGAGCCGATCCGCCCAGGTCGATTTCCGGAATCAGCGGCGAAAGGTATCCGCGGCGGAACGTCTCAAACCACTGGGCCGCCTGCAGGTTTTGCTCGTAAGCGACAAAGGCTTTCAGATAGGTTCTTCCCAGTTGCGTTTCGTAGTTCAGGCTCAGGTTGGCCGTGGTAAACCAGTCGTTGCGCTGCCTTTCGGTCAGTTCGGGCGTCACCGGACCCGACCGTACCGGATCAAAGGATACCGGGTTGGTGCTATTGTTAATCCGGTAGACCGTCCATGGGGTGCGGAACAGCTTCCGGCTGGCAAAGATACGGTCGTGGGCATAAAAGCCTTTTACCGAAAATCCTTTGAGAAAAGGCGTCTTGTACTCAAAGTTGAGCATGGTATTGATCACCGTCAGCGGTTGCTTGTCTGATCCGGCGGCTTCGGTGGCCGTAACGACTGGATTAGCACCGGATTCGATGCCGGGCGAAGGCAGGCTGCCCGGATAGTAGACCGGAAGCGTAGGATAGGTTCGGAACGTGGAACGGAAAATATCACCCGCCGAAGAAGATGGGAATACTCTGTCTTCTGCTCGACCCGACAGATCAATGCCTACGCGCAGGTTTTTGGTCAGGTTCACATCAATGTTGGAGCGAATGTTCCATTGCTCGAACTTCAGATTGGTATTTTTGTAAATGCCTTCCTGGTGTCTTCTGCCCAGCGATACAAAATACTGTGCTTCTGCCCCTCCGCCTGCCACGGAAAGATTCTGCTGATCCTGCAACGAGTAGGGTTTCATCACCGCATCAATCCAGTCGCTGTTGGCATGATTGAGCGGATCGGAACCGTTGCCAAACTTCTGAATGTCTTCAGCGGAATAGATCTGGTTCAACCCGCCACTGGGGCTTCGGTAATACTGGATTTCGTTCAGAATGGTGGCGTACGTGGCAGCATCGGCCATTTTAGGCAGTCGGGTGGGTCGTACCAACCCCTGGTTGTAGGTAAAATTGAATACCGGTCCGGTAGAGCTTCTTCCGCGTTTGGTAGTAACCAGGATTACCCCGTTGGCCGCCTGTGATCCATAAATGGCAGCCGAAGCATCTTTCAATACCGAAATGCTTTCAATATCGTTCGGATCGAGTCGCTCCAGGCCACCCAGGCGGTTGGCTACCCCATCGATGACAATCAGCGGCGAGTTATCGCCGGTCGTGCTCTGTCCACGAATCAGTAGCCTGGCACCGTCAGCACCAGGCTCGCCGCTGGAAGTGGAGGCTACCACGCCCGAAACCCGTCCGGCGAATGAGTTGGAGAGGTTGGGCTGCGGGCTTTTCACCAGTTCTTTTCCTTTCACAGACGTGATGGCACTGGTCAGCGATTCCTTTTTAGTCTCGCCGTAACCCACCACCACTACTTCCGAAAGAGATTTCAGATCGGGCACCATGGTAATGGTAAGCGAGGTTCGCTGCCCGACGACCACTTCTTCGGAGGTGTAGCCGATAAACGAAAAAACAAGCACGGCATCCGGACCGGGCACGTCAATACTGAATACGCCTTCGGCATTGGTGGTGGCGCCTTTGGTAGTGCCTTTGACAAGCACCGAAACACCCGGGAGCGGATCACCGGAGTCTTCGGCCTGTACCTTTCCCTGTACTTTGCCGCCTGATTGCGCCCACAGTGTATGAACACTCAGCTGCAACAGGATCACCAGCAGGAACATGGTGACGGGTTTCATTCTTAGATGTAGATTACAAATCATACGATTGGATTAGGGTTGGAAAATGGATAGCTTTCTTTCTCAGTCTTATCAGCAGTTATTTGTATGGTTTCTGGCTGGGATGTCAGGGGCGTTGCACAGGTTTCATTCGTTGCTTTCCAGCAGGTGTAGCAGCCGTGAGAGGATCGTTGGCGCTACCGACGGAAAAGCTTACAGGAATGGCAAAGAAGTGGCGCAGATCAGAAGTAAACTCCATTCGCTACGCCACCCATAACCCCTTAAACGACTCAAAGGTCCGTTAAAAGAGTCGTTGGCATAGGGGGTAAACTATTGAAAAAGCGGGGGCAGATGTTGAATTATAGTAAAATTCAGTGTCAGGAGATAAAATAATCAATAGTTGACGGTCCGAAACCGCACGGTTGCAGAAATCTCTGCCCATGAAAGCTGTCGCCGTAAAAATGCAATGCATTCAATCCATTGCGCTGGCGACTCTGTTTCGGGCAGGCAGGTTTTTGACCTTTGAAAAGATACTATTTGGAAAAGGGCACAGGTTGCCGGAATACAGAGGATAACTGACTGCTGTTTAGCGACTGGAGTGATCCGTCTTTTGCGCATCGCTAACACATTGCGGAATATCTCCGGATGGTGCGCACCGCCATCCGGTCTGCACGCCTGTGCAAGAACGATGGTTTTATCCTTGAAAAAGATACTATTTTTGACTTACAGGAAAACAAACTCACGCCGCAGGACCAACTGGCTGGGCCTGTTTGACAAACTCGGAGGGTGAGCAGCCAAATTCCCTGGCAAAACACTGCCGGAAATACTTCAGGTCGGTAAAACCCACCATGTACACCACTTCAAACACCTTGTATTGCCGGGTTTTAAGCAGTCGGGCCGCCTCGGCCAGCCGCAGCGAACGCAGGTATTCGTTGGGAGACAAGCCGGTGAGCATTTTTACCTTTTTGTACACCAGTGACCGGCTCATGTTCAGCACATCGGCAAGGTCTTCGATGGTGAACTCCGGATTGTCCATGTGGGTTTTGAGCATTTCATAAATGGAACGCAAAAACTTCTCGTCCAGCGGGTTGGAAACTTTGCCCGCTTCTTCGTTAGTAGTCGATTCTGCCGAAAAAAGATTCCGGTAAAAACGCATCAGCTTCTGTTGGGACTCCAGCAGGTTATGCACCGTCAGGCGCAGGATCTCCACGCTGAACGGCTTGGTCAGGTACGCATCGGCGCCGGTTTCCATGCCTTCCTTGTGGCTCGACAGTCCCGACCGGGCAGTCAGCAAGATGACTGGAATGTGACTGGTACGGATATTCTCCTTGATTTTCCGGCAAAACTGAATGCCATCCACTTCCGGCATCATGATATCGCTGATGACCAGATCCGGATGGCAACTCATGGCCAGGTCATACCCTTCCCGGCCATTGGCCGCTTCGTAAATCTTGTAGTCCTTTTCAAAAAACTCCCGAAGAAACTGACGGATCTCCTCATCGTCTTCCACCACTAGCAAACTCCGGTAGCCTTTTTTGGTGCCATGGCCTGTTCCTTCGCCCGTATCCGGCAAGGCAGATAATCCCAGTGGATCCTCCGGCAATTCAACCGGATGCACAGCGGGTGAGCTTCCCGGCTCAAGGACAACAGCCTCACATACGGATTCCACCTGCACATCCGCTACCAATTCTTCGGGTCTGAAATGAGCGTTGCCCAGCGGAATCTTGATGCTGAACGTAGAGCCGATCCCTTCCTTGCTTTCCACATAAATTTCCCCTTTGTGCAAATGCACCAACTTTTTGGCCAGCGACAACCCAATGCCCGAACTCATCGAGCCTGATGATGCACCCTGGTGAAACCAGTCGAAAATAGCACCCTGTTGTTTGCGGGGAATGCCCACCCCGTTGTCCTTGATTTTAATCACCGCCCGACCTTGCGGGTATTTGTCCGTTACCTGTGTGGTGAGGCAAACATGTATTTTGGTACCCTTGCCAATGTATTTGAATGAATTGGAAATCAGGTTATTGAGTACCATTTCCATTTTTTCCCGGTCAAACCAGGCTTCTATCACCGGCTGGTCGGCCTGGACATGAAACGCAAGTCCCTTGTGATCGGCCAGTTCCCTGAACGTAGTCGCAATCTCATGAACAAACTCCACCAGATTGCCCGGTTGGGCTTTTACCACCACTTTCCCGCTCTCCAGCTTGCGGTAGTCGAGCAGCTTGTTAATAAGCGTCAGCAGCTTATGGGCGTTGCGGTGCACCATCTGAAGTTTCCGGGCGGAGGCAGCCGAATCCATCTGATCCGACAGCATCTCTTCCAGTGGCCCAAGCATCAGGGTGAGCGGCGTTTTAAACTCGTGGGAGATTTCGGTGAAGAAAGTCAACTTCTGGTGAGCCAGCTGGTGCTCGTATTTGCGGTGCTTGCGTTCAATCATCAGTCGCCGCTTGAGCTTAAGTTGCTTGCGGGTTACCGAAAAAACAACAAATCCGATGCCGCCCAAGGTAAGCACATACAGCAGATACGCTAGCGGAGACAACCAGAAAGGCGGCCGGATGGTAATGGCAATGCTGGCATAATCGGCAGTCCAGGCGTTGGCACGGGTCGCTGTTTTGACCTTGAACACGTAACTGCCCGGCTTCAGGTAGCGGTAGGTAGCCGTGCGGGCATTGCCCACCGAGTTCCAATCGTCATCGAGCCCTTCGAGCATGTAGGAATAGTGGTTCTTTTCCGGGTAGTTATAGTTAACCCCCACAAATTCAAACGTGAGCACGTTCTGGTCGTGCGCCAGGGTAATGTGTCGGGTCTGGCTGATGGCCTGGGTCAGGATCGGCCTGCCATCAACGGTATCGTTTATACGAACGGGTTTGTTGAACAACAGCAAACCTGAGATCAGAACGGGAGGCGTCTGGGTAGTGGCGCGGATCTGATCGGGGTAAAAAATGTTCATACCGTGGGTGCCGCCCATGCACATGTAGCCGCCCACTTCGTTGTACATGGCCGATCCGGGATTGAACTGCCCTTCCTGCAACCCGTCCGAGACATCGTAGTTGAGGAATGCCTGCTCACGCACCTCCAGCTTCGAAATTCCCAGGTTGGTGCTTACCCACACGTTGTCATTCTTGTCCGTCAGGATTGTGTAGATGGTATTGTTGGCAAGGCCGTCTTTTTCAGTATATCGTTTGAACGTTTTGGCTTTCGGATCAAACACACACAATCCGCTTCCGCCGGTGCCCATCCATATCTTCCCGTTTCGGTCGGCCTTGATGGCAAATACAATGTCGCTTTTGAGTTGCTCTTTCGCGTGTGCCTCCCCGAAATGCCGCCGGAACGTCCGTGTTGCCGGTGCATAGGAATACACGCCGTCGCCGTAAAACCCGATCCAGAGATTGCCGTCGGCGTCTTCGGTGATGGAACGCACATCGCCTTCCAGCAAAGCACCTTTGAAATGCGCCGGATTGGCATAGTGCTTCCCCTGCTCGTCGAGCAGGCACAGGCCTCCACGGTTGGTACCTACCCAGATGTTGCCTTTCGAATCCTGGAAAATCACCCGCACATCATTGCCAATGTTTTTGTTACCCTGGCTGCCCTTGTACCGGTAGTTGGGAAACGAATCGCTGGATTTGTCGTACAAAAACAGCCCCTGGGCATATGATCCAAACCACAACCGGCCCTGCGCATCGCGAAAAGCCGAAAGCAGCGCGTTGTCTTTCAAGCCGGTATGTTTTTGTTCAGCCGTGTAGTGCCTGATAACCTGGCCATCCAGATCGGTCTGGTAAATGCCGTTGCCGTCGGTTCCCATCCACAAATGTCCTTTCTGGTCGTCGCACAACCCGTAATAGGAAACCAGACTTACGGCCGAGTTCTCGTAGATCGGCTTTTGCACCCGGATAAAATTTTCGCTGGCGCTGCTGACAAAATAGGCTCCGTCGCCAAAGGTTCCCAGCCATACATTCCGGTCCTTGTCTTCGTAGATGCACTGAATGGTGCGTCGGGAAATATCCACATCACCCAGGCTTTTGATGCGGGTTACCACAAAATCGTCCGGAAGTCGGGTGTTCCACTGGCGCAGGTCCAGCTGGTACAATCCTTTTCCCTGCGAGCCGATCCAGAGGTTTTCATTCGAGTCGACCAGCAGGGAATAGATATGGGTTTGGGCAATGATGAATTTCGGGTCGTTAAATACATAGAACTTATTCTCCTGCCGTTTGTACACCACCAGTCCCTGGCTGGTACCAATCCAGATGTTCCCGAAAGTATCCTGGGCAAAGCAATGCACATTGGCCGAAGGCAGATGGCCTGTGCCCGAAAGGTGAGGCATTTTCTTGGTCACTCGCCCGCCACTCACCTGAAACACATCCATCCCACCCTGCTGGGTGCCCACCCATAGCAATCCGAAACTGTCTTCCAGCATGGCCACGGTTTTTTCATTGCTGAGCCCGGGCAGCGTTTCGGGGGTATACGGGACAAACACTTTCTTTTTCTTGTCAAAAGAGGCAAAGCCGCTTCCGTACCAACCGATCCACAGATTGCCCGCGCTGCCTTCTGCGATCACACTCACATCGTTAAACGCATACTCATCTTTGCGGCCAAACCGATGCTGATACGGTACAAAAGTCTCGTGGGCGGCATCAAACTCCAGCAATCCCTTGCGGGACGAAACCCAAAGGGTGCCTTCGGTATCGGTCAGGATGCTTTGCACAAAATTATCGGCAATGCTGGTTTTCGAATCCGGATCGTATTGGTAGGTTCGGAACGAATATCCGTTGAACTGGTTCAGGCCGTCTTCGGTGGCAAACCACAGCAGCCCGCGTTTGTCCTGCACAATACTGTTGACCACCCCTTGCGAAAGGCCGTCTTTGATATTCCAGTGCTTGATTAATTTCCTGGCTTGCACCTGTGCCCTTGCCCCCGGGAGGTGACTCAACAAAAGAACCCACGAAAAGAAAAGCGTAAAGGTGAACTTCATAGCTGCCCGTTTGAAAAAGCAAAGCCCATATTTAAATTGTTCAAAAATATATTCAAAAGAATCTATTTTGATTTTGTAAACTTAGTCGGATTGACAGACTAATCCCAATTTTGAAAACTAATTCAGCGGGGGTATTTGGGTATATTTGCGGGTGCAGATGGTACGACTCTGCCTGTAGAAGGCCCAAACGACCATATTTGCTGCATTTGTCTGATTCCGGAATGACTGAAAAAATAGTATCTTTCGCAAAGCCAAAACCCACGCGTCATCCCTGAGACTTATGAAACAAATGCTGCACTATTTACTGTTTAGCTACGTGCTTGTTTTGTCCTGCACGGCTCCGGCCCAGACACCTTCGCAGCAACTGACCCAGACCATTCTGGCCGACCGATCACTGGATACCGTCTACACACAGGCAAAAGCGTTGCTACGCAAAGGCTTTACGGCTGGTGACGGCTATCCGCAGGTCTGGATTCGCGATTTCAACACCTTTCTGGAAACCTGCTACCGCGTGTATCCCAAAGACAGCATCCGGACCAACCTGCTCACTTTTCTCAAGCTTCAGCAACCCAATGGCGAAATCGTGGATGGCTATGTTCTGAAAGGACATGTCACCTGGGGCGACCCGAACATTTATACCTCCCCGCATGATCCGGCCCATGTCGGCTTTAAAAATACCGTTGAAACCGATCAGGAAACGTCCCTGATTCAAGCCTTTGCCAAGTACATCCACCTGAGTGGTGACCGCAGCATTTTACAGGAAACCATTGCCGGGCAAACGGCGCTGCAACGCCTGGAACAGTCGGTGGCCTACCTGCTGAAAAACCGCTACTCCACCAAGCACCAGCTCTTGACCGGAGCCACTACCCAGGACTGGGGAGATGTGCAGGTAGAAGGCGGCGCCGTGGTTGATGTTGACAGCAACACGCACTGGGCTATGGACGTTTATGACAATGCCATGTTTGTGATGGCCCTGCATGACCTGTCCCAGTTTTATCCTGCCGGAAAAGACCGGCAAAAGTGGTTGCAGTTGAAGGCCCAAACCGCCACCAGCATCCGCAAGCATTTATGGGATGCCCGACGACAGAAGTTCTACCCGCACGTGTACCTCGACCAGTCGCCCTTTGCAGCCAATTTTGACGAAAACCAGATGTATTTTCACGGCGGCACGATTGTCGCCATCCAAGCCGGTCTGCTATCGAAGCCTGAAGTGGTCCGGGCACTGGCAGATATGCAGCAAAATGTAAAAAAATCAGGCGCCCCATCCATCGGGCTGACATTGTATCCGCCCTACCCGTCGGGTGTTTACCGTAACCAGCCATCCACCGAGCCGTATGTGTACCAGAACGGAGGTGACTGGACCTGGTTTGGTGCCCGTCTGGTTCCGGAACTCGTTCGCTATGGATTGACTGAACAAGCCTATCAGGTCCTGCAACCAATGGTTGCACGCACCATTCGTGACGGAAAGTTTTATGAATGGTATACGGTTGACAATCAGCCCAAAGGTTCAGCCGATTTCAAAGGTTCGGCGGGTGTGCTCGCACTGGCCATTGAATCGCTGCAACAGTGGGCCCGGCAACAGAAACAGGACATTTCCAGAGAATAAAAATAGTATCCCTGTAAAATGAAAAAACCCGCCAATAGCATTTTACTGATTCCACAAAAAGCGGACACCGAACGTGGTTCGGTAGCCGATGCCTGGCAACAACAGGGCGGCACGGTTATGCGACTGGACCGGTTCTGGGAAAAGCCTGTAATTCCCGATGGAAGAGAGATTGCCATTTATGGCAATGATACGTTTGCGTTGGTAGTAGCACAAGTGCTGGGCGTTGAGCTTGTTTCACCGAATGATCTATTAGTTACCAAGATCGACCTTTCCTGGACCAAGCGACGCATCAGCACGGTAACGCTTGGAGAAATAACGGATGCTTTGTTTCCCATTTTTATCAAGCCTGTCATTCCCAAGCAGTTCAAGGCGCGCGTGTATTCGTCACCCGCCGAATTGAGCAGTGAAACCGAGGGATTGCCGCCAACCACTCAACTCCTGCTCTCCGAAATTGTCTCCATACAGGCGGAAGCCCGCTGCTTTGTCTTACACCACCAAGTGCAGGATCTGGCCTTGTACGAAGGCCATGCGCCTCTCACCGATGCGCACCGGTTTGTAGCCGACTTTCTGGCCAGCGTTCCCGACCTGCCTTCCACGTTTGTGCTTGACATTGCTTACTATACTCCTCTCGGCTGGTTCGTGCTGGAATTCAACGCCAGTTGGGGTGCCGGCCTGAATCATTGTGATCCGCAAAAAGTATTGAGCTGTATTCTGACGGCAACCCAGAAAACTATTTCCTGAAACGGACTTGCTTTCTTCCAAACATTTTCCCTTCATTCCTGCTTCCTATTTTGTAGTTTTGCCGCACATCGGGGTTTTTACTTTTTCCCCGATACTATTTTAGCAATCCGGGATGAGTGAGGCTTCATTCATTCCATCATTCACTCATGGATCACATGGAAGTAAGAGTTCGTTTTGCACCTAGCCCAACGGGGGCTTTACACATTGGCGGGGTTCGTACCGCGTTATTCAACTACCTGTTTGCCAAAAAGATGGGCGGAAAAATGCTCCTCCGCATCGAAGATACCGACCAGAAACGCTTCGTTCCCGGAGCGGAGGAATACATCATCGACTCGCTCAAATGGGTGGGCATTCACATTGACGAAGGCCAGGGCGTAGGTGGACCGCACGCCCCCTACCGGCAGTCGGAACGCAGGGAAATTTACCAGAAATACGCCCAGCAGCTGCTCGACGAAGGCAAAGCCTACTACGCCTTTGATACCGACGAAGAAATCGAAGCCATGCGCCAGCGGCTGCAAAGTGCCGGCGCCACCAACGCCTCGTACAATGCCCTGACCCGCACCCAGATGCGTAACTCACTGACACTGAGCGAAGCGGAAACCAAGGCATTGATTGAAGCCGGTACCCCCTATGTCATCCGGGTGAAAGTACCCTTAAAAGAAGAAATCCGGTTCAAAGACATCATCCGCGACTGGGTTGTGGTGCATGCCAATACCCTGGACGACAAGGTATTGGTCAAATCGGACGGCTTGCCTACGTATCACCTGGCCAACATTGTGGACGACCATCTGATGCAGATTACGCACGTGATCCGGGGAGAGGAGTGGCTGCCTTCGGCGCCGCTGCATGTGCTGTTATACAAACTCTTTGGCTGGGAAGCGCCTCAGTTTGCGCACCTGCCCCTGATTCTGAAGCCTGATCTGCTCGACGAAAAAGGCAATATCGTGGAAGTACGCCACGGCAAGCTGAGCAAACGCGATGCGGACGAAATGGGCTTCCCGATTTTCCCGCTCACCTGGCACGGCACCAATGCCGACGGCGAAGACATCACTTCGGTTGGTTACCGGCAGGCGGGCTATTATCCCGAAGCGCTGATCAACTTCCTGGCGCTGCTGGGCTGGAACGACGGCACGGACAAGGAAATCTTTTCACTGGACGAACTGATTCAGGCGTTTTCGCTGGACCGGATTCACAAGGCAGGCTCCAAATTCGATATCCGGAAAGCGAAGTGGTTTAATCAGCACTACCTGCGCCTGAAATCGGATGAAGAACTAGCCACCGGACTTATCCAATTCCTGCAAGAGCAGAACATTGCCTGTACGCCAGACAAGGCACAGAAAATTGTACATCTGATGAAAGAGCGGGTTACTTTTCCGCAGGAAATACATCAACAAACAGATTTTCTATTCCAGGAACCTGATCAGTATGAAGAAGCCGTGGCGCAGAGCAAATGGACGCAGGAAGCGGTTAACTTGCTCACAGCTTACAAAGATGAGCTGCCTGGCGTAGCTGATTTTACTGCCGAGACAGCCAAAGCTGCGCTGCAAACGGTACTTGATCGTGCCGGTGTGAAAATCGGCAAGGTGATGCAGGCCCTGCGGCTGGCCCTGACTGGCGCCGGACACGGCCCCGACCTGATGCAGATCATGGCTATTCTGGGTAAAGAAGAAACCATTCGACGCATTGAGAAAGCCATCGGCCAGCTGGCGGTGGTGGGATAAATGGTCGATTCTGACTGTTGAATGCAGAATGATGGAATTCGAAGTTTGAGATTCAGCATTCAATATTCATCATTCAGGATTATAAGAAAGGAGCCGGCATAAATCCTTCTCACAGGCACGGGGTTTTTATTGTTTAGTAAATCCTATTTGCTGAGTGTTACCAACCTGTAAACCGCACGAACATGGCGAAGAAAAAAGAAAATACCGAAAACAAGCCGAAAGTTCATCCTGAACTAGACGGACTGGAATTGACTGTCAACACGTTTGGAGAGATTACGGCCAACTACGACATCGACAAGATCAATGAGTTTCTGAACCAGAAAGTAGACGATAAGAAACTCCGCAACCGCAAAGACCTGAAAGGCAAAAAAGAGAAGTAGCCAGTCTGATCCTGAGCAGCTTCACGTGTCAGCCGAAGTGCCCACGTAAGCCGCTCTACGTCAATACCCGAGATTTTATTTCTTGTTTGTATAAAGTTCTGTTTATCTAAAAATCAATCCACACTCGCTATGCAATCGCACGAAATCGATTACAAAATCATTGGTGAAGACATCCAGATTGTAGAAATTGAACTAGATCCCAACGAAACCGTCATTGCCGAAGCCGGTGCCATGATTTACATGCACGATGGCATTCAGTTTGAAACCAAAATGGGCGACGGCTCGCAACCCAACAGCGGCTTTATGGGCATGCTCAAGAAAGTCGGTACGCGTTTGCTCACCGGCGAGTCGCTGTTCATGACGCACTTTACCAACCGGGGAGCAACCCGTACCAAGGCGGCCTTTGCGGCCCCGTATCCAGGCACAGTTTTGCCGATCAACCTGGCCGAAATCCGTGGCAATACACTGATCACCCAGAAAGACAGCTTTTTGTGCGCTGCGTTAGGCACCAGCATCTCGATTCATTTCAACCGTAAATTGGGTGCCGGTTTGTTCGGAGGCGAAGGGTTTATCCTGCAAAAAATGCAGGGCGATGGCATGGCGTTTATCCACGCCGGTGGTGTGGTGATTGAAAAATACCTAAACAACGAAACCTTGCGGGTAGATACCGGTTGTGTGGTAGCTTTCGAACCGAGCATCCAGTTCGATATCCAGCAAGCGGGCGGTCTCCGATCCATGATGTTTGGCGGCGAAGGGCTCTTCCTAGCTACCCTGCGCGGTACCGGCCGCGTCTGGCTGCAATCCATGCCGATTTCCAAACTGGTGGAAGCGCTGGCTCCGTACGGCCGCAACAGCACCAAAGAAGGCGGTTCGATTCTGGGCGGTCTGGGTAATTTGCTGGATGGGGATTGATTGGCATTCATTGCTTCTTGAAAAAACAATAGGTTTTGCCTTTGCAAAACCTATTGTTTTTTATGCGATATTCTTGTTACTAGAAAACTATTGTAACAGGCTTATTGATCCAGGATTACCAACGCAACGGATAGGTATTTTGCAGAATGTTCTCCAGTCCCTCACAACTTAACATTTCCCCAGGCTTGTCATTCTGAAAGAAACCTGTGACAGATGGAGCTATGTCAGGTGGCGGAAAATAAGCTCTCCATCATCCGAAAGACTTGTTATTTGTCACAAGATTCTTCCAGGAAAAAACAAAATTGTCAACAGTCTTTAAGGATTACATCCAATGCTGTTTTTTCAAACCTTTATTTCCCCTTCTTCAAAACCGAATCATCAAACCTGACAATCAGCCCCTTCCCTCCCACAGCCCAGCCAGCTTTGCCTTTGAAGCTTACGGCATGCAGTTCTGAATTGTCGATTTTGTTCCAGGTAATGCCAAAGTCCGTGGAATAACTGGTGCCTGAGGGACCAACGGCAACCAGCACTTTGTTGAGGTAAAGAGCAACACCCTCTTTCAGTCCGGGCGGATGGGTCTGGGTGGCGTTTACCCAGGTTTTGCCCCCGTCGGAGGTAGTATTTACATTCAGCGCCAAATCCGTCACGTCTTCGTAGTTGCCGCCGATGGCTATGCCGTGCCTGGCATCCCAGAAACGCAAGCCAAACACACCCGAAGTTTTGCCGGCCTTGATGCTGGTTTCCGAGACCTGCCAGGTTTGCCCCCGATCGGTTGAGTAAAATACCCGTCCGCCGTTCTCACCACCGGTGCCAATCCATGCATTGGTTTTCCCCTGCACCACAAGCGCTGTGCCGCTGGCGGCAAAGGCAGCCTCACCTTCCCGCACGGGCGGAATGTTTTGCGGGTTTACAGGTGTCCATGTTTCGCCGCCATCAGTCGTGGTAATAATGTAGAACCTACCGTCTATCGGATCGCTGAACGCAATGCCGTTTTTCTGATCCCAGAAATCCATCGAGTCAAAGAAGACACCTTTTTGTTCGGTAGAATATACTATTTTCCAGGTGCGGCCGCCATCGGTGGTTTTGTAAAACCGGGCTTTGCCTTCCGACGCCTCACCGGCACTCATCACAATGGCAGACATGGCATCAAAGGCGTGAATGTCCCGAAAGTCCAGTTTATCAGCCTCGGGTACGGCCAGTTTTTGCCAACTGGCACCGCCATCGGTGGTCCGCAGTACTGTTCCTGCCGAGCCGCTGACCCAGCAGGTAGCGGCATCAACGGCGCAAACGGTACGAAAGCTGGCCTGGACACCGCTTCGCTGGGGAATCCACTGTGCCCAGGCAGGCAAACTCAAAAGACAAATCAGGGTAACGTATACGTATTTCATTGGCAGAGCAAGGGTTTGTTGATCCGGCATAAAACCGGTTGTCTGCTCTGAAAATAGTATAATTTTCCGGATAAGTAAACGCACAGAAATAAACTGCACATGATTTAATGGTAGAAGACTGGCTGTCAGTCAGCTGTCTTTTGTCTCATGTCTTTTTTCTTTCGGCTCTTTCCCTAAAAACCTACCGCTGGTAATTTTTGATGTAGTCGGGTAGCTCCACACCCGCTTTCAGTTGGGCATCCGGCTGTGGAGGTCCGGGCATAAGAGTTAACGGCAGCACACCCGCCCATACGTTCAGATCCATGTCTTCAGGGTCGTCACCGACGCCACCCGTCCGGACTTTGGCCGAAGCCTCTTCCAACGGAACGGCGATGACCATGGTCTTTTTCATTTCGCTGGCATTGGGCTGGCGAGCCTCTGCCCAACGGCCGGGTATGACGTGCTCGGTAAAGCATTCCAGTGCTTTCCACCGTTCCGTTTCATCAGTGACCAGTTCGGTTTTCCCGAAAATCACCACCGACCGGTAATTGACCGAGTGGTGGAACGTGGAACGGGCCAGCACCAGTCCGTCGAGCAGCGTGACAGCGATGCAGACATCTACACCGTTGGCCAGCTCGCGGAAGAAATGACTGCCTACCGAGCCGTGCAGGTACAGCCTGTCGCCACTGCGACCGTAGCCGGTAGGAATGATAAACGGCTGTCCGTTGGAAACGTAGCTTACGTGACACACCAGTGCTTCGTCCAGAATGGCGTAAACCGTTTCGCGGTCATATACACCACGTTTGGCAAGACGGCTGATAGTCGTTTTGTCGGTCGGTTGAAAAGTTATCGTGTTTTCCATAAAAGTGTGTGTTGAAAATGCATGATCCGGTTATTTTGATTCGCCGCCTTTGGGACCATAAAAAATGACCCAGGTCACAAAATCGTCGCTGAAATTCTCGAAACGATGTTCTTTTCCTGCCTCTACAAACAGAGCATCACCTGCTTTGAATGTACACCGCTGGCCTTCGTTGACAAACTCACCGTAGCCACTGATGACAATATACCATTCATCCTGTTGGTGAGGCGTTTGGTAGTCTGCCACTTTAGGAGCAAAAATCTCCAATGACAAGCTTCCGTGTCTGAACGCTTCGATGTCCCACACACCATTCTTCCAGGTTTCGGTAGCTGGCAAAGGGAGTTGTTTCAGATAGTCGTCCGGAGAAAAAAGCATCAGTCGTATCGGTTTGTATGGCAAAAATATACCTTTGCAGGACTACCATCGCCATCCGGTTTTCACATTCCTGGTAGTCCGGTTTTATGTTACCTTACGCCACCCTTCTTTTGCCCGACCGTCAGTCGCCCGTTCCGGTATACCTGCAAATCACCAGTGCTCTCATCCGGAACATCCGGCAGGGTGTCATTCCTTCGGGAACCAAGCTACCCGGCACACGCGTACTGGCCGAACAGCTGGATGTACACCGCAAAACCGTGATTCGCGCGTATGACGATCTGTTATCGCAGGGTTGGATTACGCAACAGCCCTCCCGGGGCACGTTTGTCAGCGATAAGTTGCCGGACATTATCCCTCAGAAAATTGCTTTTGCCGAAACTACCCGTTACGCGGCACAAACGGGATTTGCCTTGGTAAACCATGCCTATTTGCACCGACCGGTGGTCAAGGCAGGCAAGTTGACCGGCTTTGACGACGGTTTTCCGGATATACGGCTGGCACCTGTAGACATTCTGGCCCGGAAGTACCGCACCATTCTGCAACGCAGTTTTCAACGCAACCTGCTTTCGTATGCCGATACGCTGGGCAACCCGTACCTGCGGCAACAGTTAGCTGCCTATTTGCAACAGAGCCGGGGTTTGGCCGTTTCGGCTGAGAGTATTTGCATTACCCGCGGCAGTGTGATGGGCATTCACCTGGCGGCCCGACTCATCTGCCAGCCCGGCGATGCGGTGGTGGTCGGGAATACCAACTACCTGGCAGCGAACCTGATCTTCAGGCACCTGGGCACAACCTTGCTCAAAGTACCTGTCGATACGGATGGCATTTCAGTCGATCACATCGAGCAGCTTTGCCGGCAGAAACCCATCCGGCTGCTGTACGTCACACCTCACCACCACTACCCTACCACAGTCACACTCAGCGCCGAGCGGCGCATCCGGCTGTTGCAACTGGCGTCCGAATACGGGTTTGCCATCATTGAAGACGATTACGACTATGATTTCCACTATGCCAGCAGTCCGATTCTTCCCCTCGCCAGTGCCGATACGCAAGGCATGGTGGTGTATGTGGGTTCACTGACCAAGGCCATTGCACCGGCCTTCCGGGTGGGTTATCTGGTGGCACCACAAAATCTGATTGAGGAAGCAGGGTATTTGCGGCGCATCATGGACCGCCAGGGCGACAGTGTTCTGGAACAGGCCATGGCCGAACTCATTGCCGAAGGTGAGTTAAAACGTCACCTGAAAAAAGCCCAGAAGCTTTACCACCAGCGCCGGGATATATTTTGCCAGCTTTTGCAGGAGCAGCTCGGTGAGGTTATCTCATTCAAAGTTCCGGACGGTGGCATGGCCGTATGGGCGACCTTTGCCCAGGAATTGGATCTGCCTGGCCTATCCCTGAAAGCGCAGCAAAAGGGTATGTTGCTAGGCAACGGCCAGAATTATGATTCGATTGGCTTGAATGCCACACGAATGGGATTTGCTTCGCTGGCCGTGGAAGAAATCCAGCCGCTGGTAGAGAAACTAACAGAACTAATCAAAAAACACTAAATTTGTGACTTAGAATGATTGGGAATGGATTAAGAACCATATGCTTGACAAAAATCTTTACATCATGGCAGGTTGCAACGGAGCCGGAAAAACAACGGCTTCGTTCACTATTTTGCCGGAAATGTTGAATTGTAAAGAATTTGTCAATGCGGATGAAATTGCCAAAGGGATTTCGCCTTTCCAACCGGAAAACGTAGCATTGGAAGCAGGTCGTATAATGCTTCATCGCATGGATGAATTGTTGACTCATCATCAGACCTTTGCCTTTGAAACCACATTGGCTACCAAAAGTTACAAACCCAAAATTCTTGCCGCACAACAGAATGGATACACTGTTACCTTACTTTTCTTTTGGTTACAGTCGCCTGAATTGGCAAAAGAACGTGTAAAAACAAGGGTTCTGGAAGGTGGACACAACATAGAAACAGCAGTGATCGAGAGACGTTACATCAATGGGATCAGAAACCTGTTTGATATCTATCTTCCCATTAGCAATCAGGCTTTTATTTTTGATAATTCAGAGGGAAAATCCATCTTGGCTGCTGAAAAATTCACCAGCACTCAACTGACAATTATTGATAGCCAACGTTTCAACGAAATAAAAAACTACTATGACAGAAAAGGATAAAACAGAGCAAAAAGAAAAAATCTTGTTGGGTCTTGAACTTTCCTATCAACGGATGCTGGAGTTTAAGAAGCAGAAAAACAGCGAACTTGTCGTGATGCGGCAAGGCAAGATAGTTCGGATAAAACCCTGATTACTTCAGATTCAAAAATACTATCCCACAAAAACACAAAACCCCGGCATCGGCCAGGGTTTTGATTTATTCGTTATCCAGTTGTGATCGGGAAGTATCCACTATACGCTTGGGTTCGTCGGTGGGAAGTGACGTATCGTCGGTTTCCTGCGTGATCACGGCAGACGGCACGTCTTCGGTTGTTTCTGCGGTTGTAAAGCTGTTTACCGGAGTGGTTTCTGCCGTTTCATTTTTTTCTTCTGTTTCGTGGTGCGCAAAAAACCGGCGTTGCATGATCAGAATAATGGCAACTCCGACAAAAATCGAAGCATCGGCAATGTTGAAAATCGGCCAGAGTGAGTAATATTCACCGCCCATTTTCGGAATCCATTCGGGCAGGTAGCCTTTCCAGATGTCCAGATAAAACATATCCACTACTTCACCATGAAACCAGGTGGTAGGCGGCGGAACCGGTCCATTGGGAGTTGGAATCTGTGCGACCAGCCCAAAAAACTTTCCGTAAAACGTACTGTCAATCACATTGCCGACGGCCCCACCCAGGATCAGGGCAGTACACCACAGCAAACCCTGGTGCACACCTTTTTTGGCCAGGTAATATAAATAATACCCGATCCCAACCATCGCCAGCAGCCGAAACACACTCAGTACCAACTTGCCATACTGATGGTCCAGCACAATACCAAAGGCCATTCCCGGATTGCGGGTATAATGAATCTTGAACCAGTCGCCAAACACTGCGATTTCCTCACCGAGGTACATGTTGTGGTGCACCACCATCTTTATTACCTGATCGAGCACGATCACAGCCAAACTGAGTAGAAAATACTTGAGATACTTCACTAGTGGTTAAAGCTAAATGAATGATAAACGCCGTTCTGATCTTTTGCAAGCGTGAGCAAAGGTAAGGATTAAGTCGGCAAATCGGAAAACAAATTTTGGACGTTCCGTTCCTATCCAAATAATTTGCACAAGGTTTTCTGACTAAAAATAATTCAAGTTGCGCGCTATCAACGATGGTTTATAGCCCGAACCATTATTCTTCCCTATCACCTTGTCACTTTTTTGCTTGCCCAAAAAAGGGGCGAATCGATAGCTTCGAGCCAGTCTGGTGTGCTAGCAAAAAAGGGCACTTTGCCCAATGCTTCCGCCCGCAAGGCTCAGGCCAACCTCGCTGGGCAAAGAGGCCAACGCACCTGCACTACCAATCGCGATTGGAGTGAGCAAGAACCGCTTTGTCGTAGGCCGGCTTGTGCTTTGCACATAGCCTTGATAACGAGAAAATTGTGTAATGCGCAACTTGAACTAAAAATAGTATCTTAGAAAAAGCAAAAACCTCCTTTCTGCCTAACCCGAAAGGTTACAGAACGGCAATTGTACCAGTGTTGTTCACGAATGATTCTCATGAAAATCTATAATATCGAAGATCGGACTGGAAATTCTGCTTCCGTTGCTTGCTATTTTAGGCATTACTTCGTTTTTGATGGTTGCCACCGGCAAGAGGAAAACCGGTAAAAGTAGCTCTACTGTATAGGTTACAAAAGGAAAGGTTACAAAAGGAAAGGTTACAAAAGGAAAGGTTACAAAAGGAAAGGTTACAAAAGGAAAAACCCCGGTAACAGGTACCGGGGTTTTTCCTTTTGTAAGGATACTATTTGTCAGGCTCAATACGCTTGCCCCACCAGAAAGACCGCGTTGCCAAACATGAGCTTGCCGCTGTGCCAGAAGGCCCGAAAAACTGGATTTTCGGCCAGGTATACAACCTGTCCTCGCCCCATTTCCTGCACGCCGAACAAAGCCGAATTCTGCAGCCGGGCTTTGGTTTTGTAGCCTACGTGCCCCGACATGTAGCCGTTGGCGGGCAGATAGCCCACATTCCAGCCTTTTTTCATCAGTTCGAAGGGTTCAGCATTGCGCAACAAAGCATGATAGGTTTTTTCGTACCCAAAGGCCAGCGGATGCGTCACATCCAGGGTAACCTGATAGATGCTGCCTTGGATGTCCTGTGTCAGGTATTCGCGGTCACGCTGGCCGTATAGTTTCAGCGTATCGGATGGAGAGTTCACTTTTTTAGGAGTGGCTTTGGGATCTTCCTTGTGTTTCCATTCAAAATCCGGCTTTTCACCCAACACCGCGGCGGCATTTTCCAGTGCAATGACTTTGCCGCCTTCCTGAATCCACTCCCTCAGCTTGCCAACCATCCGGTCGTTCCAAACACCGCTGTAAGCTCCGGACGGAAGAATCAGCACATCGAATTGCGACAATGGAACCGAAGCCAACCGACTGGATTCCAGCACCGTAACCGGATACTGAATCTGCCGCTCGAAGAAATGCCATGCCGAGCTAAAGCCATCGGTATATACTCCGGCACCGCCCACCAGGGCGATCCGCGGAGCCCTGATAAAGTGCTGGTAATCCGAGCCAAAATCAAAGCCTTTTTCCACAAATCCGGTCGCTACTGGTGTCAGGGTAATGCCCATCGTCTGCGCCTGTTCGGTAATGTATCGGTCAAAAGAATCGCCCATGGCTTCGTTGCCTGTGCGGGTAATGAGTAACGTACCGGGAGCAAATGTTTTTCCGTTCATCGTAAACGCCGCTTCGCTGTTGCGCAGCTTGATCTTTTTGCGAAGCAACGCGGCCAGAAAACGTACGTCACGCAGGTCTTTCCATTCGGCGATATAGGCATACGGCTTGCTGACTGCCGCCGCCGCCGCTGTGGAGGTTTTGGGTGTTGAAGAGATACTAGTTGCAGGAAACTGCTCGGTCAAGGCATAGGCATTGACGCCAAACGCATATGGAATGGCCCAGGAAGTCAGGTCATACGTCAGTGAATCTTCGAGCGTGGGCTTGGGGTCAAACAGAGCCCGCACCATCACCGATTTGGGCTGATAGGCACTGACAACCAAGTCGTTCTCGTCCACTTTGGCGGCTTCGCTTTTGCCGGTGCCGTAACTGAAGCCTTTCATCGAAACGCCTTTGCTGGCGTACCCGTAGCGGATGCCATTTTTACCCAACAATTCTGCAATGCTTTTGATTTTGGATTCGTTGCCCTGCGCTTTGATCACGTACGCCTTGTACGGCCCCTGCGGATTGGTGCGGGCCTGATCAAAGTAGGTTTTGAACTCTTTTACCACTTGATCTCCGCGGGAAGCAACGGCTTCGATGCTGGCGTAACTGGCGGCCACGTGGTGGGCAATGCGTTTGGTCAGGGTCAGCGTATCGCCTTCGGAGGTCAGATAGCCCAGTCCGGCGCGGCCGCTGCCGCCTTGTTCGTAGGTCATGCCGATGGCGCCGTTGAACGAAGGCCAGGTGTCGCCAAAGCTGGGATAGAACAGATCGTATTTTTCGCGGGTAAAATACAGCCAGTAATTCTTGTCAAAATACTTGCGGTTGGCTTCCCCGATCAGTTGCTGGAACTGCCGCTGCCATTGGGTGAGTCCTTCGTAATACGGCTTGGCCGAAGGAGCGAAATAATACGGCGTTTCGGGGCCCATCTCGTGAAAATCGGCGTGCAGGTGTGGCATCCATTGGTTATACAACGCCACCCGCTGCTGGGTTTCCTGCTGGGTTTGCCAGGCCCAGTCGCGGTTCAGGTCAAACAGGTAGTGATTGAACCGGCCACCGGGCCAGGGTTCCTGGTGCTCCCGCGAATACGGTAGCGGCTGGTACGGAAAATTGGCTACTTGTTTGTACCACTGCACGTACCGCTCATGGCCGTCGGGATTCAGGCACGGATCGAGCAATACCACTACGTTTTTCAGCCAGCCCTGCATTTCGGTATTGGCCGGATTGACCAGGTCATACAATACCTGCATAACGGCCTCCGACGAGACGGCCTCATTGCCGTGTACGTTGTAGCTTAGCCACACAATGGCAGGCTGCGACGCATCGGGTGTGCCGGACATCAGTCCGGTAATTTTCAGGTTATTGGTCCGGATTTCTTCAAGCCGCTTCAGGTTTTCCGGCGTTGCCACCGCCATTGCCATCAGCGGGCGGCCTTCATACGTTTGTCCGTACGGAATCAGTTTGCAGCGATCCGGTGTCTGGGTTGCAACCGTTTCAAAATAACGCACAATGCGGTCATGAAACGTGAATTGTTCGCCCAGTTTGTAGCCCAGAAACGCTTCAGGTGAGGAAAGTGTTTGCGCCGAAACTGAAAGCAGCGAGCACAGGAACAGATATACGCCTGCCGCTACAGCTTTGAAATTCGAACGTTGAACACCGGATTCCGAAAGGGTTTTTCGTTTTGGAAAGATACTATTTTGGAAACAGTTGCGGCAAATGATTTGTCTCATACGGTGCATAAAAAATGGTTTGTTGAAATTGGGTACTGCAAAATGCGGAAATAAAATGATTTTGGCAAAGATTCAGATTTGCGGTAACTTTCGGCGGTCAGCAATTGGCAACATTCCATGGATACGTCGTTTACCAGTTATTACTCCTCTCCCATCGGCTGGATTGAAATCACCGCCACGGGCGAAGGCATTACGTCTGTTTTGTTTGTCGAGAAACAGACGGCGGCGGTTTCCGAAAGCCTGCCGGAATGCATCACCAAATGCCAAACTCAGCTAGACGAATACTTCAAGGGAACCCGCCGAACGTTTGACCTGCCGTTGATTGTCAAAGGCACGCAGTTTCAGATGCAGGTGTGGGAAGAGCTGGCACACATTCCGTATGGCAAACTGACTACGTACAAAGCCCTGGCACACAAACTTAAAACACCGGCGGCCATCCGGGCCATTGGCAATGCCAACAGCCGCAACCAGTTGTGCCTGATCATTCCCTGCCATCGGGTGGTAGGCAGCGACACCAACCTGGTAGGCTACGCAGGCGGCATCTGGCGCAAAGAATGGCTCATCGAACACGAAGCCAGTCATGGTGGCGGCTACAAACAATTGAAATTATTCTAAATCGTTTTAATGAGGACCGAGTTTCCAGATTATTCATCGGGCCTCTGGTTCCAGTCAGACACATAGTGTCAGACCTGCGTTTAGAAAAATCCGGATAAATCTATAAATCCCACGAATCTTAGTTCAGATAGTAACCTAAACACACACATGCCAAGACAAAACATTTTGACCGGCTCTCCCTGGGAAGACAAAATGGGATACTGCCGCGCCGTTCGTATCGGAAACATCATTGAAGTATCCGGAACCGTTGCCATTGTAGACGGCACCAATGTAAAAGCCACCGACGCTTATGCGCAGACGCAAAATATTCTGGAACGTATCGAGAAGGTACTGGAACAAGCCGGTGCTGGCATGAAGGACGTGGTCCGCACCCGCATTTTCACAACCAACATAAGCCTGTTTGACGACATTGCCAAAGCCCACGGCGCTTACTTCAAAGACATCAAACCGACAACGGGCATCTATGAAATCAGCAAACTGGTCGCTCCGGAATACCTGGTCGAAATTGAGTTTACCGCCATTGTGGAATGAAATTCCTTCGTCGCAACTGACAAAAAATAGTATCCTTTTCAAAGCCAAAACCTCTCCTGCCAACGGATGAAACTTACGGTGCTGGGCTGCGGCGATGCGTTTGCCAGCGGCGGCCAACTCAATACCTGCTTTCATGTGCAGCACAACGACGTGCAAGTGCTGCTCGACTGCGGTGCCACGTCACTGATCGGCATGCGTCGGCAAGGCATTTCGCCCGTTGAAATCGACTGCATTGTCCTGTCTCATTTCCACGGCGATCATTTTGGAGGAGTACCTTTTTTGCTACTGGATGCGCTGGTCAGCAAACGTACCAAACCTCTCACGATTATCAGTCCGCCGGGTGGCGAACAACGCATTGCCCAGCTGACGGACTGTATGTATCCGGGACTGAGCCAGCAAGTAGCGGCAGCATTTGCCACGCATTACCTTTCGTTTGGCGCAGCGCCGATCCGTACTCCGCATTTTCAGGTAACGGCCGTTCCGGTGGTGCATTCACCTGAATCGCTGCCGCATGCCGTACGGCTGGACTGGGACGGCAAGGCCATCGGGTTTTCGGGCGATACCGAATGGACCGAGGCGTTGCTTCCCATCGCCGACCAGGCCGACCTGTTCATCTGCGAATGCAATTATTTTGACAAGGACGGTTCCTCGCACATAAGCTACCGTCAGTTGGAGTCGCACCTCCCCCAACTGAAAGCAGGCCGGATCGTACTGACCCACCTGGGCGAGGCAATGCTGTCTCACAAGACAGAACTGGAGATTGAATGCCTGGAAGAAGGACAAACGCTGATACTTGGCTGATCACAAACAAAGCGTTTCGATAATTTTCCGGTTTGGATTACACGGACATGTCTGATTCGAAAATGGTATTTTTTTCAGAATAAGGAACTGGTATCTTTGCATCCGGGCAAAAGCGTAATAACCAAGGCCCTTTGCAAAAAAGCAACTGATTTTTCAATACATCTGACTCTTACAGGCCTCGTTCAGCTTAGACAAAAAACAACCTATCAGTCTTAATGACAGTGTTTTTTGTTTCATTTTTTACAACTATCCATAGTTTATTCAGACGCATTTTCGAACGAGATGTCTGCACCTGTACCCGCGAAAGCCCCCGTCATTCGTTCCAGGATTTCCGGCTCGGCTGAACCTTTTGTGTATTATCTTTTCATCGGGCTGTACCTGATACCTGTCTTCTTGGGTTCCCATACCCTCACCAATGACGGACCGGCGCATCTGTACAATGCCACCTTGCTCAAGCATTTCTGGGACAACCAGGCGGATTTCACCAGTCATTACTTCGAACTCAACACCCATATCTCAACCAATTGGGTCGGGCACGGCCTGCTGGCCATTCTGATGTATGTGGTACCGGACTGGGCTGCGGAAAAAATCATCCTATGCATTTACCTGATCGGCATGCCCCTGTCGTTTCGCTATGCACTTCGGCAACTGAAGCCTGAAAATTCGGTGTATTCGCTGCTTATTTTTCCTTTTCTGTATTGCCAGGTATTTACCTTGGGATTTTACAGCCAGTTTCTCAGCTTCGTAGCCTTGTTTGCGTTGCTGGGCAAATGGCTGGCCGTTGATTACCGGTTCACACTCCCGAACACGCTGACACTGACCGGGCTCGTCATGCTTGTGGCGTTTTGTCACATGCTCACGTTTCTGGTTTCGCTGCTGGTACTGGGGTCATTCCTGCTTGATCATTTTACCCGCTGGCCCGAGGGCCGCTTTCCACGGCTATCGTTTTCAAAAGCCTTCTGGCAAGCGGCAGGCCGGCTGTTGTTCATTTGTCTGCCTGCCATTTTCGGATTTCTCTATTTTATAACGCATAGCAAAGGCACTGAAAAAATTTATTTTCCACAAGAGCAACTGGCTTATCTGAAAGGATTGCTTACCCTGACAATGGTGCTTGATTCGGATGGCACCTGGATGACCCGCCTACTGTTTGCAGCCCTGCTGCTCAGCCTGACAACGCTGAGTATGCGTGCACTCAGGCATCTGGTCAACCAGCGTTTGTACACCTACCGGGTAGCCTTTGGGATCATTGGCACAGGACTCCTGTTGCTATACCTGGGCATGCCCGAACGCATTGCCGGAGGGTTTATCATCCGTCCCCGGCTGGGGTTCCTTTTGTTTGCCTTTCTGATTCTGCTGTTGGCCACGTACACGGCTCCCGCTACCAAACGGAAGGTCTGGTGGCTAAGCATTTTGCTGACTACCGGGTTTTGCCTGCACCAGATATACTATTTTTATCGGATTCATATACTAACGGACGAAATCCTGACGGCCCGACGTTTTATACCCAATCGATCCGTCGTGCTGCCATATACGGCAATCGAATACACCACACGCATTCCGGAAACAGGGCCGTTATCGTATCCTTTCATTCATATTTCCAACGACTTGTGTCTGGGCAAAGAATCGGTTTGCCTGCACAACTACCAGGCCCAGTACGATTACTTTCCGATATGTGGAAAACACTGGAGCTTTGGCACCAAATCCATCCTGGATGGGCTTCATCCGGCCGTCAAGCCCAGCGTTACCGACTTTGAATATCTTTTGCACGGACGCATTACCCATGTCGTGCTGATCGGCACCACTGAAGACAACCCAATGCTGGCCGGTGGGCGTGTCAAAGCCGAACTAAGCCGGCATTTTCACCTGGCTTACACTTCGCCGCACCACCTGGTCACGGTGTATGAACGGAACTAGCCCTGTGAGCCTGTTTATTTCCCAGGTAATTGAAAGCCAATGGTTTTCCAGTGATAGCCGATGTATTCCAGCAGAGTATAAATGAAGAGAACGATTCCAAACATTTCCAATGTTTCTTCAATGGTCATGCAAAATTCGTAGAGGAGGCCTTCCCCTTGCAATTCCAGCGTGTAGCTTCCGACAATCTCCATTCCCAAAGCGCCTCCGAGATACAATGCGGCCGAGGCAATCATCAGACGAGCCGTTCGTTTGGGGAGACGGGCCAGGAATCGTAGGTAACTTACCGCAAAAACCAAGGCCAGCATGCCAAAAGGAATCACCCAAGCGAATATGAATATGCCGTCTGTCCGGTCAAAAATCTTTTGAACAATCGGAATAAACTTTTCGTGAATCTCAATGGACTCATCGGCAGAAAGGTAGAAGAAAGCCAGCGCCAACATCAGCCAATGTCTTTGAAAAGAAAGCGAAAGCCGTTTATGGATATAAAAAATCACCAGCAACAACGTTGAGGAAAACAAAAGGATCAGCATGGAAAAATAGGCTGAATATGTATTCTCTCCATCAATGTTCAACTTTTTCATTGGAATGAAGGAAGGGTCAATCAAGTAATGATAACATTGCAGACTGAAACTTACTGTTGGAAAAATGACGGCAAACAGAACCAGCCACCGCATCAGTTTGCTATAATTGACGGGCATACTGACCGATGGAAACACAGCAGCGTTTGCCTTGACCAAAAGTGGCTGCTGCCGGGGTGCTAATTTGAGTTGTAGCATAACTATCAGGTTGTATAGTGGAGTTTTGAACGACAGGTTAACAAATAATCAACTGATTTTTAACTTATTGTAAACTTTTGTCATTTGATATAACATTAGGTAAACATTCAATTGATCGAAAATAAAACCCGCTCCTGTACACGTCGTGTTGTATAATTACTACTGCTGTTATCAAACGGATTTGCGACTCATAGCGATCAAGGTTGCCATCCGCCTGACAAAACAGCGGCATCAACGGTTGGCCAACGGGTGCGGCGGCAGACAGGTTTTGCAGTATCGGGAAATTGGTGATGGCAGTTGACCAACCGAGCCTTCGGGTTGCTGACGTTGCCACTTCCAGAAATCAAACCATTCCGTTGCCGGCAAAGGCAGGAACTATATCCAGCCTGTCAGTCTCACCGGACGGCAGCCGGATCGCGTTCAACGGCAATCGAAGAATTTACCTCATAAGGCGTGATGGCAGTGGACTGAAACCGCTCATGCAGTCCACTTTATGGAAAGAAACACCGGCCTGATCGCCAGACGGAAAGTTTCTGGCATTTCAGCAAGGCGACCCGGCTACCAGTATCGGCGATTACCGGATTGCCGTGTACCGGCTGGCCGATGGAAAACTCACCATTGTCACCGACAGCCAGGGAAACACCCGCGAACCATCCGGCCGTTTTTCCTGGCACAACCGTTGAGCTTTCCTGGAATGTCGACCTATGCAAGAAGTCCAGTACAAAATAGTATCTCCCGAAAAGACAAAACCTGCCCTGTTACTAAAACGGGCAGGTTTTGATATATAATTATGCAATCCATTCAGACCGGTTACCGGGATTGCGGCCGGTCACCATTGGATCGGTTTCGCGCAGGCGACTGCTGTGCGCGTACCGGCTCCAGATCCTTTTGTTTGAAGGAAAGCACCTGTCTGGCCCTTTTGTCATTGGGATCAATAGCCAGCATTTTAGTGGCATATTCGTGCGCCTTGGCCAGGTCCTTGTACTTTTTCAGGTTCAGGATCGCCATGTAAAAATATCCGTTGGACAGCTCCCGGTTGTACTTGGCCGAATCGGCGTCCTGTG